>JAANMT010000002.1_pt1 | contig 210949 bp, 169 predicted proteins | sample 7279711 | NCBI WGS metagenome assembly JAANMT01 (sample SAMN14094538, study PRJNA606508) | bioreactor metagenome | isolation source: A lab-scale SPAN reactor treating ammonium-rich wastewater day 1 | place: Ireland: Galway | collected 2017-01-16
AATGCCGAATCGCTGGAAACGATGAGAATCCGCCCCCGCCGTTGTGTGCGGAATACCGGCAGCAAAGCGCGGGTCAGCCGCAGCACTCCGAAGAAATTGGTTTCCATGACACGCCGTTCATCGCTCTCCGGCAGATCCTCGAAGAAGGCGCCCACGGCCACGCCTGCATTATGAACGACCGCATCCAGGCGTCCTCCCGTCTTTTCCAACACGGCAGTAACCGCAGCGTCGACGGAGTGCGGCTCCGTGACATCGAGAAGCTCTACGCTGACACGCTCCCAGACTCCCGCCCTGGATACAGCCTCATCCAGTGCAGCACGCCGTTCGAGATTGCGCATCGTGGCAATTACGTTCCACCCTCGCTTTGCCAACTCCGTCGTTGCTGCCAATCCGAACCCCGAAGAGGTTCCCGTAATCAGCACCGTTCGCATCACTGACCCCCGATTATTTCGTTGCCGCTGTGGACATTCATTCGCTTCACGAACGCCATACGATGCTCTTCGGAAGTTTGGAACTCTGCACCGTGAAAACTGCCGATACTGGACGGACGGGAACAGGTGCTGTCTTGTGATTCGGGTATGTGATCTGCTTTACGCGTGGCGTTGCCTGGTATGATCGATGACTGACAGCTTCGTTCTGGCGCTCGACATGGGATCCGGCTCGGCCAAGGCGGCTCTCATTTCAATACAGGCGGAGATCGTGGCCTCCGCGGCGCGACCGATCACCACTCACTATTTCGCCAACGGCGGAGCGGAACAGTGTCCCGAAGAATGGTGGCAGGCTGTGATCGGTGCCGCACAGGAAGTGGTTCACAAGGCCGGAGTTCCGGCGGAAAGAATCATCGCCGTCGCGTGCACGACGCAGTGGGCCGTCACGGTCCCTGTTGATCGGAAAGGACATGCTCTGCACAACGCACTGTCCTGGATGGACACACGCGGGGGTCCATCCAACCGAACGCTCGTCGAAGGTTGGCCCCAATTTGCCGGCTACAATCTGTGGAAGCTGCGCCAGTGGGTCAAACTCGCGGGTGGCGCACCGACACGCACCGGTGTCGATGGACTTGGGCATATTCTGTTTTTCAAGAAAGAGCGGCCCGACCTATACCGGGAAACCTATAAATTTCTCGAACCGATGGACTATCTGAACCTGCGTCTTACCGGTCGTTATGCGGCCTCGTACGGAACGATTTTCCCGTATTGGGTCACTGATAATCGGTGTGCTGACAGGGTCAGATATGACTCCAGACTCCTGCGTCTGGCCGGCATCGATCCCGACAAGCTGCCCGAACTCTTACCGGTCGACACCGTGCTGGGCACGTTGAAGCCGGAGGTTGCTGATCTGCTCGGGCTGTCGCCCGAAACACGGGTCATCATGGGCTCCTGCGACGGACATTCGGCGGCCATCGGTGCTGGCACCGTGCGAGATTTCGACGGTTACTTTTACATCGGAACCTCCGCCTGGATGAGTTGCCATGTGCCTTGGAAGAAGACCGATCTGTTCCACATGATCACGACAGGGCCGTCCGCTCTGCCAGGCCGTTACGTCGTCATGGCAGAGCAGGGAATGGCCGGACGTTGCCTCGAACTGCTGAAAGACAATCTTCTCTTTCCACACGGTGATGAGACAGTGCACGTTCCGCAGGATGTCTACGGCTATTTGAACCGGCTGGCAGGAGAAACCCCGGCGGGCAGCGACGGGCTCATCTTCACGCCGTGGGTGAATGGTGTGCTTGTCCCGGGAGATGATCCATTTACCCGCAGCGCCTTTTTCAATCAGAATCCACGCACCGGCCGTGCGCAGTACGTGCGTGCCGTGATGGAAGGCGTGGCATTCAACCTGCGGTGGCTCAAGACGCATGTCGAGAAATTCATCGGACGCCCTTTTGATCGATTGCGATTCATAGGCGGGGGTGCGCTCTCCGACGTGTGGTGCCAGATCACAGCCGACGTTCTGAACTGCCAGGTCGATGTCCCGGCCGAACCGCGCATGGCCAATGCGCGTGGCGCTGCCCTGGCCGCCTTTCATGCCCTGGGAAAGATCTCGCCCGATGCCATGCCCGGACTCGTGCCGAGCGCCCGCACATACAAACCCGAGCCGCAACAGCGCAATCTCTACGAACACCAGTTCGAACACTTCCTGGCCTGCTATCGTCGCATGAAGCCGATCTACCGGAACATGAATGCGCCGCGATCGGACCACCTTTCGGATTGAAAGACCTGCCACGAGGAGAACCCATGCTGAACCTTCACCCGTATCGTGACGAGACACAGACGTACGTACGTATTCCTGAACGCGGACGAGACAGGGCGGACATTCTCGCGGAACTGCGCAAGATCGCCGACATCGAAGATTCCAAATGGGAAGGTGGACAGATTTCAGGCTCCTACTACCATGGTGGAAAGGACCATTACGCCTTCCTGAATCAGGTTTTCGGGCTCTTTTCTCACGTGAACCTGTTGCAGCGCGACGTCTGTCCGAGCGGCACCAAGTTCGAAAGCGAAATCATCGCGATGACGGCATCGATGCTGCACGCGGAAGCGGCAGCAGCGCTCGATCCGAAGGACCAGGTGGCCGGTGCCATCACATCGGGTGGCAGCGAGAGCATCATGCTGCCCATGTTGGTGTACCGGGAGCAGGCTCGTACCGAACGTGGCATCACGGCACCCGAGATGGTGGTGCCCAGTAGCATCCATCCGGCATTTTCGAAGGGCGCACATTACTTTGGCATCAAGCTGGTCCGTGTCCCGGTCGGAGCTGATTTTCGCGCCGACGTCGCGGCGATGCGGGCTGCCATTACAAAAAATACGATCGCCATTGCGGGAACGGCAGTGAATTACCCACATGGTCTCATCGATCCGCTCTCTGAACTCTCCGACCTGGCCCTGGAGGCTGGCATCGGATTCCACGTCGATGGATGCCTCGGCGGCTTTTTATTGCCCTGGATCGAGAAGCTGGGCTATCCAGTGCCGCCGTTCGACTTCCGGCTACCCGGAGTCACCTCGATGTCGTGCGATACGCACAAGTGGGGCTACGGCCTGAAAGGCGCTTCGGTCGTCCTCTACCGCAATAAGGAACTGCGCCGCCACCAGTATTTCTCGATCGCCGACTGGGCAGGTGGGCTGTACGCCTCTCCGACGATGGCCGGCAGTCGTTCGGGCGGTATTACCGCCTCGACCTGGGCGGCCATGGTCACGCTGGGAGAAGAAGGGTATCTGGATGCAACACGGCGCATCATGACGGCGGCCGACAAGATCAAGGCGGGCGCACGCCAGATTCCGGAGATCAAGGTTGCCGGAGATCCTCTGTTCTGTATCGCCATGATGTCGGACGTGGTGAACATCTACCACGTCAACGATTATCTGGCCGATCAAGGCTGGCGGCTCAACGGCACACAGTTACCACCGGGCTTTCACATGTGTGTGACCCTGCCACAGACCCAACCCGGTGTGGCGGAGAAATTCGTCGCCGATCTGAACGCGGCAGTCCAGTACGCGAAAAATCCGCCGGACAGTCCCCCACGCAGCGGTGCCATGTACGGTGGTGGGAGTATGCCCATGGAATTCGTCGATCAGATGATGTTGGCATACCTCGACATGACCTACGAACTCGGATGAACGTCCGATTCTGGATAGTGCGATAAACGACAGGCGGGCACTCCCCATGGAGGAGTGCCCCGCCTGTTTCCAACGTCACTGTCGAACGGCTTGCCGGTTACTTCTTGGCGGCCAGACTCTTGGCGTACTCGGCCGTTGCTTTGAGTTCTGCATCGCCCAGGGATTTCACGGCCTTGGGGTGTTTTTTCGTTTCCTTGATCGCAGCCGCCAGTTCCTCGATGCTTTGAGCCGCCACTTTCTCATCACCCACGAGAGGGGGAACCTTCATCGATTTTCCGCTGCTGGTATCCGACATGCCCGTTTCACCGTGGCACTTGGCGCACGACTTTTTGAATTCCGCGGCACCGTCGGCCGCCCAGGCTGTCGACCCCGCGACAAGAAGCAGCGCGGTTGCCATCACAATCGTTCGCATCATGATCCGTTCCTTTCCTACGACGTAGTCTGATCCACTTCGATCGCCCTCAACAGTGACGTATGATCCACGCGCTCCGCAGCACACAAAATGCGTGCACCGCCTATTTCTTCTTCTTCGGGGGAGGCGGCACCTTGCGGACGGGCGCTGGCGCCGGCCTTTCATCATCCTTTACGGCCTCGTTACGGGTCGGCACGTTCGTCCCGACAAAACCGGATACCCGGCCGCTGTCGTCGAACTGCACGCGATACGTGATCCAGCGGTTCATCCAGTAGAGCCAGTCATTCGACGCGGTTGAGGAGGTGCGATGTACCGGCGGATAACCGAGCGACAGCAACACCTGTTCCTTCGTCATACCCACTTCGACACGGGAATCTTTGATCGCCTGCAACGCAGAGTTGGAACTCCTTGCAGCAATCCCACGTGGATCTTCGGAGACAAACATTTTGTCGATATACTGCTGGAGAGACTCTTCCTTGGTCCCGTATTCCTGAAACAGCGTTAGACGTTTCCCAGCCGCATTGAAAGTTACGGATCTGGACCCGCCACCGACGATCTGCACGGGTGTACCAAACGGGATCACCTGTCCGACGTGGTAATTCGCATCGGTGATCTTCTCTGTTTCGTAGTGGATGTTGCAGCAGGTGTAGAGAGTCCGCCCCTGGTATTGTGCCAGAAGCCCTTCAGGCAACCCCCTCTGACAGCCCCACCACACAAACGCGGCAAACGCAGCTATGGCCACTCTTGACAGTCGACGCATTCACACACCTCCCACGAAGGCACTCCTGAAGCAGGCCGAGTCGTATCTCGTGCTCGGCCAGCACACACCAAGTCAGGCATAAAGTCAACGTGGTCCCCACAGTGCGCGGCAAGGAAACAACTCTTTCAACGACTGCGACCTGAAACCTGCGCGACCTCGAGCAGCCGGACCAGTTGATTGCCGAACTGGACCGCAACGGCGGCGTCAACTTGATGGTGATTGTCGCGCAGCGTGGAAAAGCGGGGAGCTTGCGGGCAGTAGCGTTGGTTGTACGGCACCACTCCCCGTGGCGTCGCCTCGGGTCCATCCGCAACGCGCGCACCAGAAAACACTTGAACATCGTAAAGGTCTTCACGACGGCCCCCCACTATCCTAACGGCGTGGTCACGATTGACCTTTCTGTTTTTCGCTGCGTAAGCCATTTTATCAACTTTCTGCCGCACCACGCCCAGACCAGAGGGAATAGATCCGTCCACCACATTCGAGTACTATCCGTTTGACAACTTGACCGGCTATGTGCAAGGAACACCCAGAACTGACGGCATCCCAATCGACGTTCGTCTTAAAAGGGGGTCGCATGCTTCGAAAATCAATTTTGTGTGCTTTCGTTCTGCTCGTGCTGGCGGCTTTGCCGAGCGCAACGTGGGCGACACACTTCCGTTATGGGCACTTGACCTGGAAGCGGCGTCCCGACCTTTCGCCAACGACCGCGGAAATAACCCTTACGAATGCCTTCCGAAGATCCGGGTACCTTGGATCGGGTGGGGACGGGTACGCGGTAACAGGCGACGTCATCTCTGAAAATATCGGGGGTACTTATCTCGATTTTGGTGACGGCACCTGGTTGCCCAACTCAGGCGGTTATCTCAAATATCGTGTCACGGCCTATGACCCACAATCCGATTGGCTGATCGGGGTAGCAATTGATCAAAGCAACCCCTCTGAGCTCATCCTTCATGAATACCCGTCCGCGAACAACGGAGGCGTGCCGTGGATTGCCTCTATTGACAGTTGCTGTCGTATAAACACACTGGAAAACGCTGCCGGTGACGATTACAGGGTGGAGACACCGATTGATTTTTCAGTCAACGGACGCTCTCCGGTCAGCAGTCTTCCACCGATCGTATCCTGTCCCGCAAACGGCACTTGCACGTACGTTGTTCCAGCGGCGGATTCCGATCCCGGTACGAAGTTGTCCTGGCGTTTAGCCAATGCAAGCGAAGATGGCGGGATTACGCAGCCAGGGCCACCTTATGTTGTGAATCCACTGTCCGTAGGTGGAACAACTGGCATCGTCACGTGGGACACAACGGGAGCCGCTGTCGGAAGCCTCTGGGCCGTGCAGATTGTGATCGAAGACCGCGATGCATCAACCGGACTCTTGCGCGGTAAGGTGGCCGTGGACCACATTATAATAATCGTGGCAAGTGGAACGCCTCCCGTCATCGAGCCGCCGGCAAATACTCCTCCTATTTGTGCAAGCACTCAATCGGCATTCGTCGGGGCCCTCCTGACGTTCACGGTATTCGCCTCAGATCCCACTCCGGGCGATACAGTGACTCTAAACTCTGCGGGTATTCCGGTGGGTGCGGTGATCACACCACCGCTGCCGGCAACGGGCAATCCTGTCTCGGCAACCTTCAAATGGAAGCCGAAGACAGGCGACGTAGGCGACTACGTTGTCAATTTCACCGCCACTGATACGGCTGGCCTGCAAACGCTGTGTCCGGTTACGATCACCGTGCGGGCAGCCCGTGGCCGGGCCTCCGCACCTGCGATGTCGACCGCGGGACTTCTGCTTTGTGCTGCGTGCCTGGCCATGATAGGGGCCCGAGCTGCCGCACGGCTCCGGGATCGGTCTGTTTGATCAACAATCCAGCGTGGACATCCACTTTGGCTGGGTGGATGTCCAATCGGGTCGGGTGGATGTCCAATCGGAGGAGAGAGTGTAAACTTCCTCGCGCGACGCTCTCGGAAACCCGTGATTCCCTGGCACACCATTGATACCTTCCATCGGTGCCCACTGGAATCGAGGAGCGTTTCACCCCGGCTGCGCTGACCGCGCTGCGCGATGCGATCGCTGATGCGGGGGGCAATGAGATCTACTTTCTCGGCGCTTGTGACAACACGGGTCGCATCGATGGCATCCGCGTCCTCGCCCGTGGCAATGCGCACGCCGTACCCGCTCTCCTGCAGGTTCCACGGCCCGGCGAGGTGGTCATCCACAATCATCCGAGCGGCGTTCTCCAACCCTCCGATGCCGATCTCAATATCGCCTCCACCCTCGGAAATGATGGCATTGGCACTTACATCGTCGATAACACGGCCACGCGGATCTACGTCGTCGTCGAACCGCATCACCAGACAGCCCCGGTCCAGCTCGATGGTTCGGAAACGGTCTCCTTGCTCGATGAAGGAGGCGCAGTCGCTTCCCGCTTGCCCGGTTATGAGCATCGGCCGCAACAACTGCACATGCTTGCCGCCGTCACCGATGCCTTCAATGATTCTTCTGTCCTGAGCGTCGAAGCGGGCACCGGTACCGGCAAGTCGCTCGCCTATCTCCTGCCGGCCCTGTCATGGAGCCTGCAGAACAAAGAGCGCGTCGTCGTCTCAACGCATACGATCAACCTCCAGGAACAGCTCATCACCAAGGATCTGCCCTTTCTCGTCCAACAAGCCGGCCTCGAAGCGACCACCGCACTGGTGAAGGGTCGCGGCAATTACCTCTGCAAACGCAAAGCGGAACAGATCGAACTGCAACAAAAGGAGCTGATCGAAGACGACCTTTCCCGAGAGCTGCGCGAAGTGCTTGCCTGGGCCCAACGCACGCGCGACGGTAGCCTGAGCGATCTCGCTGTGCGCCCGCGTTCCGAGGTGTGGGAACAGGTCGTCTCGGAGAATGACAATTGCCTGCGGGCACGCTGCCCCCACTACAGTAATTGCTTCTTCTATAGCGCGCGGCGCGCCGCCGCCCAGGCTGATATCATCGTCGTCAATCATCATCTCCTGATGGCCGATCTCGCCCTGCGCGAGCAAACGGGCAGTTACACGCAAAATGCTGTCCTGCCCCCGGCTCGCCGCATCATCATCGACGAGGCGCACCATCTGGCCGATGTCGCCACCAATTTCTTCTCCACACGCTATGGCCTCGCCACACTGGAACGCAATTTCAGCCGGCTTCGTAGCTCCCGCATCGAAACGAAGGGCATCCTTCCCGCAATGCTGGCGATCCTCCGGCGCATTCGCAGTGGTCCGTCCGCTACCGTGGCAGAGGGCGCCGCAAACCTGATCGAAGGGCAGTTGCTGGGGCGGTGGTTCGACGTCCTCACCGAAGCGGACCGGATCTTTACCGAGTTGCTTTATGCCTTCGAGGAAACCACCGGTCTGCAGGCCAACCCGGGTACCGATATCAAACACCGGATCGTTCCGTCTTTCCTGAATACCTCCTACTGGACCCAGGTAGAGACGGAGCTGGGTCGACTGGCACAAATGGCAGAGTCTTTCGCACAGGATCTGACCGGCGTGGCCGATCGCATCGACATCATCGAGGACTCGGTCGAAAAACAACTCGTCTACCTGAACGCCGATCTGAAGGCCGCACAGGGACGCATTCTTGCCTTCGCCGTTGGCCTGGGAGCCTATGTTACAGGCATCGACGGCCATTGCCGCTGGATCGAAGTGACGACTCGCAGCCGGCGTGGCAAGCACATCGTCTTTTGCAGCGCGCCGATCGCCGTGGCACCGCTGTTGCGGGAGGCCCTGTTCGATCAGTTCCCGACCGTCGTCATGACCTCAGCCACACTCACCGTGAATCGGCGCTTCGATTATTTCCACCGGGAGATCGGCCTCGACGAGTTCAAAGACCGGGAACGTATTGCCAGCCTGCACATCGACTCTCCGTTCGACTTTGCCTCGCAATCCCTGCTGGCCGTGCCCGACGACATACCAGAGCCGAACGACGGGAGGTACGAACGAGCCACCCATCTTGCGCTACGCGAGATTCTCCAGGCCACACGGGGCGGAACGTTCGTCTTGTTCACGGCGTTCGCTTCTCTGCAACGTGCTGCAGCCGCGCTTGCTCCCGAACTGAATGCAGCAGGATTTACCATTCTCCAACAAGGGACTCTGAACCGCCATCACCTCCTCGAGCGATTCGTCACAGCACCGCGCGCCGTGCTGTTCGGGACGGATAGTTTCTGGGAGGGTGTGGACGTTCGCGGCGATGCCTTACGTTGTGTCGTCATCACACGGCTGCCGTTTCGCGTCCCCACTGAACCGATCGAACAAGCGCGCGTCGAACACATCGAAGCGCAGGGCGGGAACCCGTTCATGGAACACACCGTGCCGCAAGCCGTCATCAAGCTGAAACAGGGATTCGGCCGGCTGATCCGCGCCACCACCGATCGCGGTGCCGTTGTCCTCCTCGATAGCCGCGTCGTACGCAAGCGATACGGCCAGGTCTTCCTCGACTCATTGCCTCCGGCACGCCGGCTGATCGCCAGGAGCGAACGGGTGTTCGCCGAGTTACGACAATTCTATACGGAACAGGACTAGGCTCGGCAGGTCAGGCTCGCCGGATCGTTCCAACCGTCCAGATGTCTCGCGCAATCCCTCTCAACCTTTCAGACTGCCGCTGAGAATCCCTGCAATGTAATAGCGCTGCAGCGCCAGAAACAGCACGACGACCGGCAGTACCGTGAGCACGGCTCCGGCCATCATCAGTTCGGTATCCTGTACGTGTTCGCCGATCAGATTCGCCAGGGCTACGGGAAGCGTATACATCGAACTGTCGGTCAGTACGATCAAAGGCCAGAGGAAGTCGTTCCAGGTCCCCATGAACGTGAAGATGGCCAGGGTCACCAGAACCGGACGGCAGGCCGGTAAGAACAGTGACCAGTAGATCCTCAGTTCGCTGGCACCGTCGATGCGCGCAGCGTCGAGCAGGCTATCCGGAATCCCCGCAGCATACTGGCGGATCAAAAAGATACCGAAAACACTCGCCAGGCCGGGCACCAGAACACCCCAGTAGGTGTTCACGAGATGCAGCTCTTTCAAAAGGAGGAAAAGAGGGAGCATCCCGACTTGCCCGGGAATGACCAGGGCAGCAAGAAGCAGCCGAAACGTGCGGTCGCGACCGGAGAAGCGAAACTTGGCAAACGCATACCCAGCCATCGAGTTGAACAGCAAAGACACCGCAGTCACGGCTGAGGCGAGAAGCACACTATTGAAGAGCGCTCGTGCCAGGTGCAGGCGGGTGAATAGCGCACGGTATTGCTCCAATGTGACCTGCGAAGGCAGCAGGCGCACCGGCAACTGCGTCGCTTCGCCTGCCGGCATGAGCGATGCCGATACCATCCAGAGCAGAGGTCCCAGGGTCAGAACGGCACCGATGAGAAGGATGGCGTGGAGGAAAAGAGAGGTGACAACACGTCGGCTCAGCAACTTCATCACATTTCTCCCACACCGATCCCGCGCCAGCGCGTGGCAAGAAGGGTCAGGACGAGCATGATGGCAAAAAGTACGAACGCCACGGCAGCTCCGTAGCCCATGTTCCACCACTGGAAACCGTTCTGGTACATGAGCAGCACGATACTGAGTGTGGAATTGGCCGGACCGCCCCGCGTCATCACATAGGGTTCGGCGAAGAGCTGGCAGTAGCCGATCAACGTCATGATGACGACAAAACCAAACGTTGGCGCCAGCATCGGCAGAGTCACACGGCGAAATTGCTGCCAGTTCGTTGCGCCATCGATGGATGCCGCCTCGTACAGGCGCTCTGGGATACTCTGCAGTCCCGCAATGAAAATCACCATATTGAAACCGAAATTTTTCCATGCCGCCATCATAATGATGGCGGGCATGGACCAACGTGGGTCTCCGAGCCAGTCGATCGGCGCCACACCAACTGCACTCAGGACATAATTCAGGATTCCGACCCTGGGGTGGTAGAGTGCACGCCACACGACGGCCACAGCAACGAGCGTGGTCACCACAGGCAGGAAGAACACGGTGCGAAACCAGGCGCTACCACGCACCAGACGGTTCGTCAGCAACAGCGCCGCACCGAGGGAGAGCGCGATCGATAATGGCCCGCCGAGGAGGACGAAAAACGCGGTGTTGCGTAACGCAATGTGAAAAAGCGGGTCGCGCAATAGGTCCGTGTAGTTGCGCCAGGCCAGAAAACGCAGGTTGCCGAGATTGGCGAGCGCATAGATGTCGAAGTCAGTCAGGCTCAGGACAGCCGCCGCAATCACCGGGAGTGCGAAGAACAAGAGCAGTGCCAGCAGTGCTGGCGCCGCAAAGAGCACACCCGGATTGATCCGCCTCATCGGTTTTCCCCGGAGACGGTACGGCTGCCCGGAACACTTCTGTGGTCGAGCAGCCAGCGGCGCTTCTCCAACACCGCGTCCGTATCGGAGTCCAGTGCTGCCAGTGCCTCCTCCTGTGACATTTCGCCTCGCACCGCGGCTTCGGCATACCGCGTCATCAGCGCGGCAATACGTTCCCACTCGGGAATCCTGGGGGTGGATCGTACATGATCGAGTTGCCGATGGAACGCCCCGACACGCGGATCGTTACGCAGGATCGGATCGTCCCAGGCAGAGCGGCGTGACGGCAGGTCACCGCTGAGCGCGTAGAATGCGACCTGTTGCTCCGGTTCGGTGAGAAAACGGATCCATTTCCAGGCGAGATCCGTCCGGGTGGTACCACGCACCAGCGCCAGGCTGGCGCCACCAGCAGTCGAGACACCGTCATGAAGATCGTCCATCGCCGGCAGCGGCGCCGTCGCCCAGGCCTGATCGAGAGACTCGGGCAAACGCCGCCGGAACTCGCCCAGGTTCCAGGGCCCACTGATGTAGTAGGTGAAAAAGCCGGCCGCAAAATCCTGGTAGACGTTGGCGATCTGCGCTTCTCCCGAAAACGGGGCAAACCCTCGACGGAAAAGATCGATGAAGAAAGCAAAACCTCGGCGGAACTCGGCGCTGCGGAAGTTGCCGTAACGATCCCCATCACGCAGAAACTCGGCGCCCGCCTGCAGGGCGAAGATCGCTGGTAGCTGCCATTCGTTGAGAGGGAGAAATATGGCATACCGTCCTGAAGGGGAGCCATGACTCACACGTGCCATTGAGTCCAGCCAACCAGCCCAGGTGGTGGGGGGCTGCAAAACGCCGGCTGCCGTGAGAAGATCTTTGCGATAGAAAAGGACACGGGTATCGACATACCAGGGGATGCCGTAAACGGTATCATCGATCACATTGGTTTCGAGAATGCCGGGAAAGAAATCCGCACGACTCCCTTCGGTGTCGAGTCGTTCATCGAGAGGCTCGATGGCACCGATCGCCACCAGTTCTGGAATCCAGGTGTTGCCGGCCTGGACCACATCCGGGAGGGTTCCGGCGACATAGGCAGTCAGGAGTTTCTCGTGGGCAGCACTCCATGGAATCTGTTGCACTCGGACAACGACACCAGGATTACGCCGTACGAACTCAGGAAGGAGCCGCTGCACGAGTTCGCCCTCACTCCCCATGGCCCAGAACTGCAACTGCATTTGGGAATCGGTCGGAGATCGACAGGCTACCAACCAGAACACGAGAAGCAGGAGCCAGGCATTTCTCATGGAATGCACACGACATAGTTGGCATGAAGCAGCGCCACAGCGCCAGCCAACGACCTGGGCTATTCCTGAGATGCCCGCCTTGCGTGTTGTTGGCGCTCGACGGCCTCTCGGGTTATCAGCGGACCAGAGTCCGTCCGGGGACGCCGACTTGACCGGTGAACGGCGTATGCGAGAGAAGAAGACCTTGCGTCGGCTCATGGACTCGACCCACATCAACCAGAACACCCTGTGGCGGAAGATCCGCTTTGGGTTCTTTCTCACACTTCTTCTCGTGGGTGTGACGGCGCTGACCGCACAAGCCGAGATTACGTTCAATCTGGACAGTGTCGCTGCCAAAGCTGCACGAATGGCCGGTCAATCTTTCCAGGATCCCGGCACCATCCCCGACTGGTTGACCAGGATCTCGTACGATCAGTGGCGAGACATCCGTTTCCGGCAAGACCATGCCATCTGGCGCAATGCCGGCACTCCCTTCCAGATCCAGCTTTTTCATCCGGGCTTCTATTACAACCGGACGGTCACCATCAACCTCGTCGATGACGCGGGGATTCATCCTCTCCGCTTCTCGCCGAACGATTTCGATTACGGGCACAACGACTTTGCCAGCCGGGTGCCGCAAGGTCTGGGTTTCGCGGGCCTGCGCATCCATGCACCCATCAAACGGCCCGACTACTTCGATGAAGTCATCGTGTTCCTCGGCGCCAGCTACTTCCGCGCCGTGGGACGTGATGAGATCTTCGGACTGTCGGCGCGGGGTCTTGCCATCGACACCGGCCTTGCCAGCGGTGAGGAGTTTCCAACCTTCCGTGAGTTCTGGGTCGTCAAGCCAGCACTGTGGGCTACCGACATTGTTATCTACGCACTGCTCGACAGCCCGAGTATGACCGGCGCCTACCGCTTCATCGTCCGTCCCGGAGAGCAGACCCGCGTTGATGTAGAGGCCCGACTCTTCCCCCGTCGCGAAGTACAGCAACTCGGTCTGGCACCGCTGTCGAGCATGTTCTTTCATGGTGAGAACTCGTCGAAAACCGTCGAGGACTTCCGCCCCGAGGTACATGATTCCGACGGTCTTCTGCTGCATTTTCTGAACGGAGAATGGCTCTGGCGCCCGCTCACCAATCCCCGAACACTGCAAATCAGCAACATGCGCATGAACGAACCACGCGGTTACGGGCTCCTGCAACGTGACCGGGATTTCGCGAATTATCAGGATCTCGAAACCCACCGTGAACGGCGAGTCAGCAGTTGGATCCGCCCTCGTGGTGAGTGGAAGGCAGGACGCATCCTGCTCGTCGAGATTCCGAGCAAGTTGGACAGCAACGACAACATCGTTGCTTTCTGGGTACCGGAGAAGGCGCCCAAGGCCGGTGAGACCCTGACCGTCCAATACACAATTTTCTGGTTCGGTGACGACCCGATGCGACCGCCAGGCGGGCGTACGGTTTCAACGCGCCGTGACCGTGGCAACCGAGACGATGTGTACCGGTTCGTAATCGAATTTGCCGGCCAGGAATTGGAAGAGATCCCGGCCGAAACGGTACTACACGGTGCAGTCAGTGTGGCTTCGGGTGACGATGTTGCCGAGTTGCTCGACCAACAGGTCGTCAAGAATGACGTCACCGGGGCCTGGAGGCTGACGTTCCAGGTACGTCCGAAACGCAACGAGCCGATCGAACTGCGCGCCTATCTCGACATCGGTGGCCGGGCACTCACGGAAACCTGGTCGTACTTGCTTGCCCCCTGAATGATGGAATCCTCACCTGAGACGCCTGGCGCACCCGAAACACGGGTGACGCCTCCGAGGCTGTCCGAACGGCTCTTTCAGGACTGGCGTGGAGCCCGGCTCCGTGCCCTCGCCTACCTGGACGCCCTGGACCTGCCGGAGGAACAACACGAGGAACTCGCTCAGTCGGCAGCCGAGCGCGCCTTGTTGCGCGATCCCTGGGGGGAAGACGGCACGGCAATCTCGGAGACGATGCGCTCGTTACGTGAACTTCTCCTGGAACGGATGCCCATAACGCCACGAGCCTGGCACGCGATGCTACCAGATTTTCTCGCCTGGCGACTCGATCGCTTCCTCGGTCCTGCCACTGCTCAGAAACTGCCGCAACGTGGTGGACTCCTGACTTCGCACGCCCCATTACGCCGGCGATCGATGGTGCCAGCAAAAATTGAACGCCGCGTCTCACGGCGTATCTTGCGCCGGATCCGGCGGGAGAAAGTCCAGGAGGCGCCGCGCGGCGCAGAACTACGTAAACAACGTGGTTCGCTCCCATGGATCGGTCCGGCACGCCGCCGGCGCGTCCTGCTGGCAATCCTGGTTCTGATCCCGAGCATCATTGCCAGCGGCTTCATGCAAGACGTGTTGCCGCACCAGGGTCGTACCTGGATCGAGTTTTTCATCGTTCTCTTCTTTGGTGCTCTCTTCGGCTGGATCTCGATCGGTTTCTGGACGGCCACACTCGGTTTCTTGTTGCTCATGCGTGGCGATCGCTTCGCCATCACACGACTGCAACCGATACCCTGGAACACCTTCAAACCCTCGGGCCGCACGGCCATCGTGATGCCGATCTGCAACGAACCGGTAGACCGAGTATTCAGCGGACTGCGCGCAATTCATTCCTCCCTGGAACGCACCGGCGCACTCGAACATTTCGACTTTTTCATTCTGAGCGACAGTTCGACAGCAGACACCTGGGTCCGCGAGGAACAGGCATGGGCGGAATGGTGCCGCGATACGAACGGCTTCGGCCGGATTTTCTACCGCCGGCGCAAGGTGCGGCAAAAGCGTAAGAGCGGCAACGTGGCAGATTTCTGCCGTCGCTGGGGCCGGAATTACCGGTACATGATCATGCTGGATGCCGACAGCATCATGGCAGGAGAGACCCTCGTGCGCATGACGCACATGATGGAGAATAATCCGAACGTCGGCATGATCCAGACAGCGCCGTCAGCCGTGAACCGGCGCTCCCTCCTGGCCCGTGTGCAACAGTTCACCAGCCGCGTGTACGGTCCGATGTTCGCCGCGGGTCTCCACTTCTGGCAACTCGGCGATGGCCAGTACTGGGGCCACAACGCGATCATCCGGGTGGCACCGTTTACCGACCATTGCGGTCTGCCCCGCATTCCCGGCAAACCACCCCTCGGTGGCGAGATCTTGAGCCACGATTTCGTCGAAGCGGCCCTTCTCGGACGTTCCGGCTGGACTTTGTGGCTGGCCTACGATCTCGGCGGTAGCTTTGAAGAAGTGCCATCGACATTGCTCGAAGAGATGAGCCGTGATCGCCGTTGGTGCCAGGGAAATCTGCAACACCTGCGACTCCTCTTTACCGAAGGTTTGTTCGGAGCCCACCGCGCCCTCTTCATCAACGGAGTCCTCTCCTACGTTTCAGCACTTCTGTGGTTCGCTTTCCTGACACTCAGCACGGTGGAAGCCATCGCCGATGTGATCTGGGAGCCGGAATACTTCCCCGGTGGCGCAAGCCTCTTCCCACAGTGGCCAATCTGGCGTCCCGATTGGGCCCTTTATCTGATGGCCGTCACGGCCGTGATCCTGTTCCTGCCGAAAATCCTGAGCCTTTTCCTGATCATCGGCCGTGGTCAGGCCCACGCCTTCGGCGGGCCGTTACGGCTGGTCCTGAGCGCATTCATCGAAACGCTGTTGTCGAGTCTGCTGGCGCCAATCCGCATGGTATTCCACAGTCGCTTTGTCGTGCAGAATCTTCTGGGACGCACGGTACAGTGGACAGCGCAGGGACGCGAAGATGCTGAAACCACCTGGGGGAACGCCCTGCGTTACCATGGCCTCGACACCCTCGTGGCAAGCCTGTGGGGTATTGGTCTCTACTGGCTGAACCCGCACTACTTCTGGTGGCTCACACCCATCATTGCGGCTCTGATTTTGTCCGTTCCCCTCTCGGTTTATGCGAGCCGTGTTCGCCTGGGAGATTTCGCCCGCCGCCACGGTCTGTTTCTCATCCCCGAGGAAAGCGAGCGACCCCAGGAATTGCATGATCTCGATGAAAACCTAGCGCGCGAGGAACGTGAGGACGCGATCCGCGCCCCCCTCGAATCGGACGGGTTCATTCGCGCCATCGTTGACCCGTATGTGAATGCCCTGCACCGTGTGCTCCAGGGACAACCGCGCTCGCTACGGGAGTCCGTGCGCAAACGCCGCTCGGAATGGATTCACAAGCTGGTCACAGAGGGTCCGGATGCACTCCCTGTCAATCCCCGCAAGTGCCTGTTGGCGGATCCGGAATCTGTCGACACGTTGCATCGTGCCGTCTGGGAAGTTGCAGATCCCGCCGCCGCTGCCCGCTGGGGTCGGCCGGGAACACGATCGTGAGATCGATCTTTTCAACGGGAACGCACGCCGAAGTCGGTCTTTTTGATCTTTCCCAGACTGGCTGCTGCAAGTACCGCCAGGCACGGCACCAGCGGGAGGACATAACGAACTGCTGGTTGGACTGCGGCGTGCAGGCCTGTGTAGAAGGCGGTCAACACAAACACTCCGAGAACCATTGGTCGAATCTCCGGTCGATGGCGCCAGAGTCGTAGACCGCCGATCAGAGCGCAGGATAGGAGCGTTCCGTGCAGGAGAGCATAGACAGCCATGCTCAGACGACTACGGCCGAGATACCAGGTGAGAATGAGGTTCCGTAACCAGAGCTGCAACGCCTCACCCCGATGCTGTTGAATCCACTGCATGGCGGCGTGCCGTGCCACATGGTCGCGCACCATCAACGGACTGTCGCGTGACGCTCCCTGGAGTGACAGGTCCTGCCAGAGTGCCAATTCGGCGTCTCGATTCAAATCATCCACCGGCGTCGTCCACCCGGCGTGCCGTGAGATGAAAACACCGTGGTACAGAGCAATTCCCGCATGCCCCGACCACAGATTCGCCACACCAGAATGCCGGAGATTCCAGGCGATCCATGGCGTCATGACAAAGGCTGCGACAACAAGTGCTCCTACAACCCGCCTCGGTGCGCGAACCAACACGCCCGCGAACGCTACCACATGAGCCAGTGCGATGTTCTTTGTCAGTGCCTGCAATCCGTACCACAGGCCACTACGGAAGGCGGACCAGTCGTTACGGCGAAGTTCCACAACGAAGAGTAAGAGGAACAGCGTATAGAGCGTCTCCGTGAATGGACGCGCCACGTACAAGACCAGGAGCGGATGGAAGACGCAGACCAGGGCAGCCACGAATGCGGAGCGACGATCCGCCCACTCCCGAGCTACGAAAAAGACGGCGGCGCAGGTCAACGCACCGAGCACGGATTGCGTCAACTGCCAGGGCCACGCCACATCTCCGAAAAGCAGCATGTGGGCCGCATAAAAAAACGGTACAACCGGTAGCCGCTCCGACCAGGCGTCTCCTGAGGCAAGGTGATAGCCGACCCCGCTGATGAGGTTACGGGCAATCTCGTCGTAACCGTCACCCAGCTCCAGACGGATCGCCAGATGAGGATAGATCAGCCAGCAAAAGGCACAGCGAACCATGAGGGCGAGCAGAAAGATCGCCAGTGTCTCGGGTAGGAGGCCGACTCCAGATGAATCATTCTTCGTGATGCGCTGACCTTTCGAGTGATGCCGCTATAATCGGCACGTGTCCGAGGAAGCAACCGGCAGCGCCAATGTACCTTCTATCGAGGACAAACTCGCGGCCGTGCAACCTCGCCCGGGCGTGTACCTGCTAAAGGACCGCTCCGGCAAGGTCATCTATGTCGGTAAAGCAAAGAATCTGCGAAACCGCGTACGGCAGTACTTTCGCGGCGGTGATGAGCGCACGCAGGTGCGCTTCCTCATGCAGAAGGTTGCCGACCTCGAAACACTCGTCACGAGCAACGACAATGAAGCCTTCATCCTCGAAAACAATCTGATCAAGCAGTACAAGCCCCGCTACAACATCCGTCTCAAAGACGATAAGTCGTACGTCAGTGTCAAGGTGACTCTGCAAGATCCGTGGCCGCGTATTCTGGTCACCCGCAAAATCGTCAAGGATGGCAGCAGGTACTTTGGACCCTACGTATCCGCCTGGAGTGTGCGCGAGACACTCAACCTGATCCGCAAAATTATTCCGCTGCGTACCTGCAGCGATCCGGTGTTCCGCAATCGCTCGCGTCCCTGTCTGGAATATCAGATCAAGCGCTGTCTGGCGCCGTGCTGTCTCGATGTGAGCCGGGAAACATACATGGAGCACCTGCACAGGGCCATGATGTTGCTCGAGGGAAAGAGCCAGCAGCTCGTGAAACAGCTCACCGGACAGATGGAGCAAGCCTCCGAAGAGCTTCGTTTCGAAGAGGCGGCACGATTGCGCGATCAGATCCGTGCCATCGAAAATCTACAGGAAAAACAGCAGGTTGTGACACACCTTGGTTCAGACCAGGATGTCTGGGGCCTCTATCGTGAAGGTGGATTCATCGATGTGCAGGTCCTCTTCGTTCGCCAGGGTAAGCTAACCGGTAATCAGGCCTATCATTTCGAAGATTTCGAATTTACGGACGAAGAAGTGGTCGAGATGGTGCTCAACCAGTTCTACCAGGGAGCACGCTATGCACCGGATGAAATTCTGGTTCCGGTCGATCTCGAAGATACCGATACACGTGCCGCGTTCTTGAGTGAGCGCAAAGGTCGCGGTGTCCGTGTCTTTCGCCCGCAGCGCGGTGACAAGGTGCGCCTGTTGGAAATGGCAGCCGAGAATGCTGCACAAAGCTTCCGCGAGCGGTGCGATGCGGATCACAAACGCGAGCGTATGAGCGCCGAACTCCAGAAGGCACTGCACTTGCGCAACGCACCGAAACGGATCGAGTGTTTCGATATCTCCAATATCCAGGGACGACTCGCCGTCGGCTCGATGGTCGCTTTCGATGAAGGAGAACCGGACAAGAATCGCTACCGGCGCTTCCGAATCAAAACGGTCCCCGATGCCGACGATTTCCGTATGATGTACGAGGTTCTCACACGGCGCTTCTCGCGTGCAAAAATCAATGGTGATTATCCAGACCTGCTGGTCGTCGATGGCGGCAAGGGACAATTGGGTGTCGCCGTGGAAGTATTGAGGGAACTCGATATCACGGAAGTCGACGCTGTCGGTCTGGCGAAAGATCGTGTTACCCGCGATCCCCGTTCGCCGGATATCCAGCGTAGCGAAGAACGTGTGTTCCTCCCGGGCCGTAAAAATCCGGTCGTCCTGAAACGGAATTCCAACGCACTCTTCCTCCTGCAACGTGTGCGTGACGAGGCGCACCGATTCGCCATCACCTATCATCGCCAATTACGCGGCAAGGAGCGTTTGCGCTCGGTCCTCGATACGATCCCGGGTGTCGGCCCGACACGCCGCCGGCGCCTGCTGCGCCATTTCGGCAGCGCGCAACGCATCCGCGAGGCCGCACCAATCGACCTCACACAGGTGCCGGGCATCTCGCTGAATCTGGCACAACAGATCAAAGAGTCGCTGATGACAGCGCCACTCTCGCCACGGGAACCCGAGCTGGTCCGAGACGGAGAGCCAGAAGAGTCGGGACAGATCTGAGCGGTCCGCACCCTCGCATCTTGTCTCCCGCTCCGTGATTTGATGTTCATGCCGCTGTGGACGAGAGACTGAGCCCCGCCGAGGAGCGCTTCGAACTGTGGCGCAAGCGCACCGGTCTGGTTGCTGCACCACTCGTCTTTCTACTCGTCTGGATCACACCCTTCGATCTGCCCGTACCGGCACATCGCCTGGCTGCGATTCTGGCAGCCGTTGTGATCGCCTGGATCACGGAGGTGATCCCGATGGCCGTCACAGCCTTTCTCGGAGTGGCCGCCGCCGTCCTCCTGGGAGTCTCCAAGCCAGGGGATGCGTTCGCTCCCTTCGCCGATCCGCTGATCTTCCTGTTCATCGGCACATTCATGCTGGCGCGGTCGATCTTCGAGCACGGCCTCAACCGCCGCTTTGCCTTCGCACTGCTCGGTCTGCGTGGTGTGGGGAACCGCCCCATCCGAGTCCTGGCCGCCTACTGCGGTGCCGCATGTCTGATCTCGATGTGGATCAGCAATACGGCCACCGTGGCCATGATGTACCCGATCGGAATCTCCATCCTCTCGGTTCTGGAATCGGGACCGAGAGCAGGCCGTCTGCCGCGGCGTTTCGGTGCGGTGCTCCTGCTCTCCAATGCGTTCGGCGCATCGGTCGGCGGTCTTGCCACCCCCGTCGGCACGCCACCGAACCTGATCGGCCTGGGCTTCATCCGCCGTGCCACGGGTGTCGATGTACCGTTCTTCTCCTGGATGATTCTGGGACTGCCGATCGTCGCCTGTCTGTGGGCCTGGATGGTCTTTGACCTGAGCCGTGTGGTGCGTGGAGGCACACTCAAGGGCGTGGCGGAATATATCGCCGCCGAACGGGTGAAATTGGGGCGTTGGTCTCGTGGCGAACGAAACACGATGATTGCCTTCGGACTCACGGTCACTCTCTGGGTAATTCCCGGGATCGTTGCTCTCGTGGTTGGGCAGGAGCATCCCTTCTACAAACAGTTCACCGCTGCATTGCCGGAAGGCGTCGTTGCCCTGCTGGGAGCAGGATTGCTCTTTCTCCTGCCGGTCGACCTACGCTCCCACCGTTTTACGCTGAGTTGGGAACAGGCCGTACAGATCGATTGGTGGATCGTCTTCCTGTACGGCGGCGGTCTCGCGCTTGGAACGCTGGCCTTCAAGACGGGCCTGGCGGAAGCCATGGGACACGGCTTGACGAGCTGGCTCGGCGTTCACAGCAGCTTCGGGCTCCTCGCGGTATCGACCGCCCTGGCAGCGGTCTTATCGGAGACCACCAGCAATACGGCGTCGGCGAACATGGTGGTGCCCGTCGTCATTGCCTTTGCGACCGCCGCCGGAATCGATCCCGTGATTCCCGCCGTCGGAGCCACCTTCGGCGCGTCGCTCGGTTTCATGCTGCCTGTTTCCACACCAACGAATGCCATTGTCTATGGCTCGGGCCGTGTGCCCCTGACACTGATGATGCGGCGTGGAATCGGTCTCGACCTCATCGGGATCGTGGTGATCGTGATGACATTGACCCTGCTGGGTCCGTTGGTCCTGGGTTGAGAGGCGTACGCCTTCCCTACGTTGAGACGCCGGCCCAGTAGGTATCGACCTCCGCTTGCAGTTGTTGCAGGATCGGCTCGTTGCGCGCCGGCTCGAACAATGCACGGTAGCGGTCCTGAGTCCGCAGATACTCTTCGACGGGCTTTCGCTGGCGCGGCACGATCGTATGGACCACCTCACCCTCACGCGTTTCCTTGAGGGGCCAGACACCACTGTCCACAGCGAGCTTGGCCACCGCCACGGAATCCTTCGCCTCGATGCCCCATCCGGGCGGACATGCCGCAAGACTGATGAACATCCTGGGACCACTCTGCCGTGCCGCTCGCGCCACCTTATCCATCAGATCGAGAGGGTATGCTGCCGACACCGTGGCCACGAAAGCCGGTTGCTGCGCCCGCCAGAGCTCGAACAGGTTCTGCTTGCGCTGTTGTGTCCCGGCCGGGGTCGTCGCCGTCCGCGATCCTTCCGGAGAAGCTGGCGACATCTGGAATCCGGTATTGGCGAAGGCCTCGTTGTCGTAGCAAAAGTAGTAGAAATCGAGCTGCCGCTGGACCGCTGCGAGGGTCGCCTGCAATCCGATGCCATTCGCCGCGCCATCGCCCGTAACAACGACGACCTTCAAATCTTCCTCCCGTGCCAGACGCCCTTTCGCAATCAGGAGATCGAGCGCATCGCGCACGCCCTGTGCTCCGGCTGGTGCCGAGGCCATCGCCGTATAGAGCCAGGACGAATGAAAGGGTGAGAACGGAAAGACGGCCAGGAGAGTCAAACAGCCTGCTGCGTTGATGAAGACGACATTGGGACCGAGTGCCTTGTGAAACAGACGCAATGACAGCAAGCCACCACAACCGGCACACAAACCTGTACCACCAGCCAGATACTCCTCAGAGGGGATGTCCTTGATGCTTCTGTAGATCTCGCGGCGAACGCTCATGGGAGACCTCCCGCGGTGTGCCCGGCAGTGCGCAACATCGACAGGATCTGCTGGTACTCCTCCTCGGTGTACAAGAGATGCGGACGCGCCGGCGCACCGTTCCACTCTGCCTCACGCATCACCTCGAGGATCTGGTCGAACTCGCCATTGCGAAACCGCCGGCCGCCGAGCCCGCTGATGAACGAGCATAACGGCGGACCCTGCCGCCCGGCGAGTGTACCGGCAATTTCACCAAACAAGATGCCGCCCTGTCCGATGGACAGGTTCTGATCGATCACCGCAACGGCACGACGGCCGAGAAGGCGACGCATGATTTCTTCGCCTGGAAATGGACGAATCATCCGCAAGCGTAGCAGTCCCACTTTCTCACCACGTTCACGCAAACGCGCCACTTCCGCGCGGCCGACTGTGGTGAACGAATTGGACATGATGATCACATAGTCCGCGTCGTCGAGACGGTATTCGTCCACGACATCGTGCCATCGTCCAAAGCGGTCCCGATATTCCGCAGCAATCACGGGATAGACGGCCAGTGCCTGCTCCGCGGCCCGTTGCATCTGGTAACGGAAGAACGAGTATGCGCTGCCACCGAGAACCGCGACACCTTGTGCCATGGCGTGAGACGCCGAGAAGCGCGCATGTACCGGATCGTAGGTAGGCAGAAACTCGCGTACCGCCTCGATGGCCGGTAAATCCACCGGCTCCCGTGTAAAGGAAAGATAGAAACCGTCGAGGTTCACAAGGACGGGCAACAGAACGTCGGCGTGTTCCGCCAGGCGGTATCCGAGAAGGATCGAATCGAGTACCTCCTGGCAGCTCTCGGCATGAAATTGCAGGAAACCGCAATCGCGGGCGGCCAACACGTCATTGTGGTCCGGCTCCAGCGTAATCGGCGCAGCCAGAGCACGGGCAACGTTCACCAGCACCAGCGGCACGCGCCAGCCGGCAATCGAGTAGAGCATCTCGAACCCGTACAAGAGGCCCTGACTCGAAGTTGCCGTGAACACTCGCACTCCGGTGGCGGCGGCAGCCCCCGCCGCTGTGAGCATCGAATGTTCGGAATCGAGGGTCACCAGGCGTGCTGCCAATTCCCCCTGCGCAATCCAGCGCGCAAGTTCCTCGATGATTTCCGTCTGCGGTGTGATCGGAAACGCCGGCACATAGTCGACATCGGAAAGTCGAGCGCCCCATGCGGCAGCAGCGTTGCCCGTGAGCAACTCGCGCGTCATACACGTTCCTCCCGTACCGCATCGATGATCCGTAACGGACACTCCTCCACACACACCAGACAACCCTTGCAGTGTTCGTAGTCCACCACGGGGAAATGTTCCGCGTCGAGATGGATTGCGCCTTCCGGACACAGGGCAAAACAGAGAAAGCAGCGTGTGCAGCGATCCGTATGGATGACGGGCCGATACACGCGCCAACCATCCACACGCCGCAAGGCCGTGTTTCCTTTCGCCGTAATGGAAGGCGCCGCCTCCCGTGCGCTCAGATGGGGCAGAACAAACGGCTCCGTTACAGCAGCCGGAACACCATCAGAAGTCCGGGGCACGCCCAGCGACGGCGCACGTTCGTAAATGACACATGTTGTCTCGACATTCTTTTCGATCAGGTTGGCGGCAAGTCCCAGATCCGCCAGTTCACGGCGCACCGCTTCAGCCACGAGATCCCAGGGCACCAACCCGGTTGTCTTCAACGTGAACCCGGCCATCGGTGCGCTCAGCAGATGCTGGCCCAGCCTCTCCAGGACCAGCGTCGATACATCCTCGACCGCCAGACGCGACACGATGTGGAATTCCTCCCGCACGGATTCCGCCGTCCGGTCGCTGTTGAGGAGGAGAAGGCCGTGTTCCGGCAGACCATCGAGAACGGCCGCGTCAGGCGATCCGAGCAGGGAATCGTCCATGACCACCGTGATATCCGGCTTCGTGATATATCCGCGCTCGTCGATCCGGTCCTGGCCAATGCGAACGAACGAGACAACGGGTGCACCGCGCCGTTCGGCACCGTACAGAGGTGAATCCTGCACGGTCGAACCTCTCAGGAAAAAAGCACGACTCACGATGCGGCCGGCCAGCTTGACGCCTTCACCGCCGCGACCGTGGAATCGAATATGAACCACGGTGGACATCCTATCGTCCGAACGGAGCGATCCGTATGCCACAGCGCAGCCAGACGTGCTGCCACATCAATCGACACGGTACCTGGTAGGAGTAGGGTGTCGATTGTCACCGATGGGAATCAGCGATGCGGGACTGACAATCCCTCAGGAGTGACGATGGCACCTACGAGGTGCCCTATGACGTCCCCGATGCCATGAGAGTGGAGACACACGGCGACCGGCTCTCCGGTCCACGCATTCTTGCCCGGCCAGCGTCGTTTACTTTCGCTGTGCCGCCACCTGCAGGAACAGAGCCGGATCATTCGTGATGATCCCGGTGACACCGTCATCGAGCAACGTGTTCATCGACTCCACATCGTCGACCGTCCAGACGATGACATGCAATCCTGCGTCGAGGGCAGTGCGGATCAAGACGGGAGACAGGGTGAGAAAGGGGAACGGTCCACCCGGCTGGAGGGCATCTGCGGCTAATTCCACTGCCCGATCGATATCACGCTGGCGTAAGCCAGAAACGAGGTAGGCTGTGTAGATATCGGGTGCCAGCTCCTTCATCCGTGCCAGAGCATCCGCATCGAACGACTGGACGATGGTTCGCCGTTCCACTCCGAGGCGCCGCAGGACGGAAACCATCTCGTTTGCCGTTTCCACAGGCCCATGCCCGGGGGTCAGGCAATTTCCCGAGAAGATCTTCAGTTCCACATTCACCAGAATGTTCGGATCGAGAGCGAAGACCTCTTCGAGAGTCGGAGGAACCTGATCCGTTGGGTTCCCATCGCCGTCGAGAAGATGGCAGCGCCGGACCTCTTCGAAGGTCAGTTCACTGACACAGCCGCGGCAGTCTGTGGTGCGGTCGACCGTATCATCATGCATCAACACGAGCTTGCCGTCCCGGGTCAGTTCGCTGTCCATTTCGAGCGCATCGATGCCCTGGGACAACGCCTCCCGAAACGCCGCCAGAGAATTTTCGGGAAATGGATTACCCGGGCCCGTAATACCCTGGCCGCGGTGTGCAAAACCTGCGGCTGGCTTCAGCGCTGCGATACGTTGACGTACTTCGACTCGCGCCTCCACATTCTTCGTCACAACGCGTTCGTAATCGACACCGCACCCCGCAAGAAGAGACAGGGCCACGATTCCACAGCCAAAGGCAATTCGTCGCATACGCCCTCCGGCACACGGCGTACGTGCACACGATCCGGCTGTCAACTTCATGCCTGACCGAATTCAGACAAAACCCGGATAGTCATCGACCATTACGGCCGCCCGTCTCGATCGCCGGTGAATGGATACGGTTCATTCAAAGCCACGGCGGACGCCGGTGTGCCCGTGCAAATGCCAGAAGCACCGAAATGCGCAGGTCCCTCCCCCGGCACTCGCGGCTGCACTCCAGAAGGTGCTCGGCGCCTGCGAAGTCGCTTGCCCGCAGACACTCGGTTCCCAGCCATCCGTAGACCGAAGCCTCCCGCCTGCGGCGCATGGCGGCGATTTCTGCAGTTGAAAATCGTTGGCGCAAGTCTGGATTGCCGAATACCAGATCGAGGGAACGCAACACCAACTGCGGATCACGCGCAAACCCGAGCGCCATGTCGTCGGGATGAATGCGGAGGTCGACGATGGGTCTGCCGCGCAGGGCCACGAACGGCCCCAATGCTGCCAGACGACACCACAGCTCCCACTCGGCAACGGGGAACGCCGCAGGGTTGAAGGCGCGATCTGCATCCAGACGCGATTTGCGAATCAGGGCCGCACCCGCACAACCGATGAGCTCCTGCTGCAACATGGGCCGCAAAACGTCGCCGGATGGCTCCGGTGTGCCGATGGGTCGCGCCAGGTAACCGATACGTCTGCCATGAAGATCGATGCGGCGGACACGCCCGTAGGCCACCGGTGCCGATGGATTGCGTTCGAGGGCACGCCACAGACGGCGCAGCGCATGCGGACGCAGCCGGTCGCCAGCATCGAGAAAAAGTACACTCTTTCCGTGCGCCAGCAGGAGTCCCGCATTCCGCGCTCGCGCAGCGCCACGACTTCCCTGGCGTTGAATGCGCAAACGGGCATCCCGAATGTGCGATAGACGCTGCCCCACATCCTCTGGTGAACCATCATCCACGATGATCAGCTCCAGATCGACTCTCTTCTGTTCGAGTACGCTCTGCACCGCCTCTTCGAGATAGGTTGTGCCACGATAGACGGGCATGACGATGGAACAGCTCGGGCGAAGGCTGGACACACGTGACTTCTGGCGAATCGGAAACATTCCCGCAACCCGCAAGCCTTGCCACACTCGCCGCCTGCTGGCACTTCGATGCACATGGCTCTTCGGCGGGTTCGCGCGGCGATCTACGATGCTCTGATCGTCCATATGACGGCGGATTGGTATGCAGCGGTTCTTGACCGTCTGCCCCATTGCTGCCGGCTGCTCGACGTCGGCATCGGAACCGCCAGCGCACTCCTCGCGCACCAGCAGCGGATCACCGAAATGGATCTTCGGATCACGGGTGTCGACATCGACGCGGCGTATGTAGCCAGAGCGCGTGAGGAGATCGTGCGGCGTGGACTTGCCGATCGGATCGAAGTGCGGCTCGAGTCCATCTACGAGCACCACGGGGGACCCTACGACGCTGCGTATTTCAGCGGTAGTTTCATGTTGCTCCCCGACCCTCCGGCTGCCCTGCGTCACGTCGCATCGCTCCTTGTCCCGGACGCCAGAATCCACTTCACACAGACCTTCGAGTCACGCCGATCCCCGTTGCTGGAAACGATCAAGCCCTTGTTGCGGCTGGTAACAACGATCGACTTCGGGCGTGTCACCTACGAGGATTCCTTTCGCCGCCACCTGCAAGATGGAGGTCTCGTCCTGGAAGATCTGACGACGCTGCACGAGGGTCGCGCCCGGAGATCGGTTCTCGCCACTGCGCGAGTAGCCTGAGATCGAGCGAATGGCGGAACGATCCAGAACGGCAATCCTTGATCCTCCTGGCGCAAGCAGAGAACATGGTCAGATGTCCGAAGTGCAAGATCCTCGCATGCACGAAAAGGTGATTTTTCATGCCTCGGGTCTGTCGAAGGTCTACTCGATGGGCGAGATCGAGGTGTACGCGCTGCGCAACGTCGATCTCGATCTGTACGAAGGGGAGTTCGTCGTTCTGCTCGGTCCCTCGGGCAGCGGTAAATCGACGCTTCTGAATATCCTGGGAGGGCTCGACGTGCCCACGCACGGCACCGTGCGCTTTCTGGAACACGACCTGACCGTCAATGACGAGACGGCGCTGACGAACTTCCGCCGCCAGCACATCGGCTTTGTTTTCCAGTTCTACAATCTGATCCCCAGCCTCACGGCGAAAGAAAACGTGGCTCTCGTCACGGAGATCGCGGAGAAGCCCATGGATCCCGAAGAAGCGTTACGCCTCGTGGGCCTGGGGGAACGACTGGACCATTTCCCCTCACAACTTTCGGGAGGTGAACAACAGCGCGTCGCCATTGCCCGTGCCATTGCGAAGAGACCGGCGGTCCTGCTGTGCGATGAACCAACGGGCGCTCTCGATTACGAGACCGGGAAGCTCGTGCTGGAGGTCCTCGCACACGTCAATCGCGAGTTGCACACGACAGTTGCCGTCATCACACACAATGTGGCCATTGCCGCGATGGCCGATCGCGTGGTGCGCCTGCGTAGCGGACAAATCATCGACGTGACGCGCAATGCCCAACGCGCACAACCATCTGAATTACAGTGGTGAGGCGGTATGACGGCACTCGACCGCAAGCTCCTGCGCGATCTCTACTACCTGCGCGGCCAGATGATTGCCGTCAGCCTCGTGGTGGCGTGCGGCGTGGCGGTCTTCCTTACCACACGCACGGCTTACGATTCGCTGCTTCTGTCACAGGCGAGTTACTACAGCGATTTCCGCTTCCCCGACATTTTCGCCACATTGAAACGAGCGCCGGAAACGTTGGCAGGAAGGATTGCAGCACTACCGGGGGTCGGTGCCGTCCAGACCCGCATCGTCTTCGACGTCACACTCGATGTCCCCGGATTGCAGGAACCGGCTACCGGACGGCTGGTTTCGATCCCCGAGCACCACGCACCGGTCTTGAACGATCTTTACCTAAGGCGCGGTCGCTACATCGAACCCGGACGGCGGGATGAAGTCCTGGTCGGTGAGGCCTTTGCCCTCGCAAATCACCTCGATATCGGCGACCGGATCGGAGCAATTCTCAACGGACGCTGGCAGCAACTGACGGTCGTCGGTATCGTTCTGTGTCCTGAATACGTCTACGAGATCCGCGGCTCCGACATCTTTCCGGACAACCGTCGCTTCGGTGTTCTGTGGATGAGTCGTGACGCCATGGGACCGGCATTCGACCTGGACGGCGCTTTCAATGATGTCGTGCTGTCACTGGCACCTGGCGCCAGTGAGACAGACGTGATCTCTCACCTCGATCGTCTGCTCGAACCCTACGGAGGGTTGGGTGCCTACGGACGGGCAGACCAGATCTCGAACCGCTTTTTGTCGGACGAGATTGCCCAGAACCGGGTCACAGGCACGATTCTGCCCGCGATCTTCCTTGGTGTGGCGGCTTTTCTGATCAACATCGTCCTCTCCCGGTTGGTCAGCATGCAACGGGAGCAGATCGCGGTGCTCAAGGCCTTCGGCTACACGCACCTTCGGATCGCTCTGCACTATCTGGAGTTTGCCGCCGTGGTGACTGCCGGCGGAGGGGTCCTCGGCACAGGCGTGGGGCTCTGGTTGGGTTACCTGGTGAACCGCATGTACGTGCAGTTCTACCGCTTTCCGGTTCTACGCTTCGAGGTCGGACTTTCCGCCGTCGGGCTCTCCCTTGCGATTGCGGGCGGTGCTGCACTGTTGGGGGCCCTCGCAGCGGTACGCCGTGCTCTGCTTCTGCCACCGGCGGAAGCTATGCGTCCGGAGCCACCAGCACGTTTCCGTAGCAGCCGCCTCGACGTTCTCCTGCTGCGGTACATGCCGTCACCACTACGCATGATCAGCCGCAACATTGCGCGCCGGCCGATTCGGGCCACCCTATCGATCCTCGGGATCGGCTCGGGTGTGGCGATTCTGCTCGTCGGCCGGTATTTCGTCGATGCGGTTCAGTATATCGCCGACGTACAGTTTCGCCTCGTCCAGCGCGACTCGGTAACCGTCGCCTTCCACAACCCTCTGCCGCCACGTGTACAGCACGAACTTGCGCGTCTACCCGGCGTGCTGCGGGCAGAACCCTACCGCACAGTTCCGGTGCGACTGCGTTTCGAGCATCGTGATCATCTCACTTCGCTGGTCGGCCTGGAGCCTTCGACACAGTTGCACAAACTCGTCGACGCCCGTTTGCGACAACTCGAGGTACCACCGGATGGTGTTCTCCTCACGACCAAATTGGCCGAGATCCTGGGAGTGACACGTGGCGACACGATCCGCGTCGAAGTGCTGGAAGGAGAACGGGCGCGACGCGCGGTGACCGTGGCGGGAACCGTAGACGAACTCGTCGGCCTCTCGGCGTACATCGACAACCGGGAGCTTGCCCATCTCATGCGAGACGGCGGGGTCGCATCGGGCGCATTTCTCGCGGTCGAACCGTCAGCGGCAACCGGTCTCTATACGGAGTTGAAGCGGATGCCTGTGGTTGGAGGGATTGCCATTCGCGAGGCAGCCCTCCGCAGCTTCGAGGAAACCGTGGCACGCAATATGGGTATTTTCACGACCGTGCTGGTTGTGTTCTCGACACTGATCGCGATCGCCATCGTCTACAATGCCACACGCGTCGCACTTTCCGAACGTGCCCGGGAACTGGCCAGTCTGCGTGTTCTGGGATTCACGCGCCAGGAGGTCTCCTTCATGCTCCTCGGCGAGCAGGCAATTCTCACACTGATCGCCATACCGGTGGGGTTCCTCATCGGTTACCGGATTTGCGCCGTCGTGGCACGGCAGTACCAGTGGGAGTTGTTCCGCCTGCCTTTATACATCAGTCAACGGAGTTACGGCATTACGTTGCTCACGATCCTGGCGGCCGCAGTCGGATCGGCGTTGCTCGTGCGCCGGCGATTGGATCGGCTGGATCTGGTCGAAGCACTCAAGACACGGGAGTAGGTAGTACGAATGGGGAAGACAACCGCAAGGATCGCCTGGGGCATTTCGATTGTCGTTGGAATTATCCTGCTGATCTACGTGTTCCGGCCGGCGCCTATCCGCGTCACTGTCGTTCCCGTTCAACTCGGCCCCATGGAAGTGACCGTCGATGAAGAAGGATTCACGCGTGTGCGTGACCGTTTCGTGGTGACGGCTCCGATTGCCGGACGGGTGGCGCGCATCAATCTCGATGCAGGAGACCAGGTAGAACAAGGCGCTGTGCTGACACACATGAATCCACTGCCGCTCGACCGCCGCACACGTGCGGAGGCACAGGCGCGTCTGGCAGCAGCCGAAGCACAGCAGCGTGGTGCTGCTGCCCAGGTGGCGATGGCCGAAGCGAATCTCGAACAGGCGCGACGCGACTCCGTGCGGGCCCGTGAACTGCGCGGCAAAGGAACGATATCCGCCGAAGAATTGGAGCGCACGGAACTGGCCGAAACGGCACGTACGAAAGAGCTGGAGGCAGCCGTCTTTGCGGCGCATGCCGCTGCGTACAACGTCGATGCGGCTCGCGCCACGCTCCTTGCGCCCGGTGATTCGAATCCGGGGTTCATCTCCAACTGTGAAGACGACGCAGGCACCTGCATCGAGTTACATGCCCCCGTGAGTGGTCGCATCCTGCGTATCCCGGAGAAAAGCGATCGGATCGTCGCCGCGGGTACACCGCTGTTGGAAATCGGGGACACCAGTACTCTTGAAGTGGTCGTGGACGTCTTATCGACCGATGCCGTGAAAATTTCCTCCGGTGCCATGATGCGTGTGGAAGAGTGGGGAGGTCCGACACCCCTGTTGGCCCGTGTGCGTGTCGTAGAACCCTCGGGCTTCGTCAAACTGTCGGCTCTGGGAGTCGAGGAACAACGGGTGAATGTCATCGCCGATTTCGTCGAACCGCCGGCTGCACTGGCGGACGGGTACCGTATCGAGGCGCGGATTCTCGTCTGGAAGGGAGATGGCGTCATGAAGATTCCGTCGACGGCATTGTTCCGACGCGGCGAGACCTGGAACGTTTTTGTCGTCGAGCGTGGTCGTGCCCAACTACGCGCGGTCGAGATCGGCTGGCGTGGCGCGACCGAGGTCCAGATTCTCAGCGGTCTCGACGAGAATGCTCAGGTCATCTCGCATCCGGGAGATCAAGTGGAAGCCGGCGTCAGGATCATGCCTCTGTAGAAGAGGAGCCGCCGCCAAGTCGAGCTGCCAGCCAGCAGCTCACATGGCCGATCTTCGATACACGTTGCGCGTGGATTTCCCTGATGACTTGGCCAGCGAGCCACTGATATACAGGCGGGAGGCAAGACCGGCCCCATGAGACAACAGCGACTCCATTCCTTTATCGCATTCGGCCAGGAGAACCGGGGAAAACGGCACAGCCTTTCTGCCTTCTTCCTCGGCTGGTATCAGCGGTCACGAATCAATCGGCATCTGAAGACCCTCGGCCTGGCACTCCTGTTTCTGGCGCCGTGGAAGATCACACCTTCGCCAGCAGAGATCTGCCTCTACATCACGGACGAGAGCCAGAATCGCCTTCTCGTTCTCGAACCAGAGAGCTTCCAACCAGCGGCCATCGTCCCGGTCGGAGATGGGCCCCGCGCAATTGCGTTCAGCCCGGATGGATCGCGGATTTACGTGGCGAATGCCGTGTCACGCACCATTTCCGCGATCGATACGCGCAACTTCAGCCATGGGCGCGATCTTCCATCGGGGCGTGATCCACGCGATCTCGTCGTCTCTCCCAATGGCGCACACCTCTACGTGACAAATGGCAGTTCCGACGCGGTAAGCATCATCGACGTGGCCACACCGGCAAAGCGCGTCGAAGTCCCGGTGGGCAATGCGCCACGCAACCTGGCCATCACACCGGACGGACGGTTCCTCTTCGTGGTGGTACCTCTCGACAACATTGTCACCGTTGTGGATACGGCGGCTGCGGCCGTCGTTCGCAGATTGAACGTGCCGGGTGGTCCATCCGATATCGAAGTTTCCCCGGAAGGAACGACGGCCTACGTCGTCCATGCCAGCCAGGTGAGCGAAATCGACGTTGCGGATCAGACCCTCGGGCGAAGTCTGCGTGTCGCCAGCAGCCCTCGCCGTGTCGCTGTATCCCCGGACGGTCTTCTCCTCTACGTGCTCACGGGCTCATCGCTGCAGGTCATCGACACATCGCTCTTTGCAATCGGTACCACGACACCACTCAAGGCGTCCCGAGCCCTTGCTGTGAGCCCCAACAACAGACGTGTCTATGTGGCGCAGGCAAGCGATCTGTATGTTTTCGACGAGATCGGGCGTCCCGTAGCACCACAAGTCACCCTGGGGAAACTGATCTCCGATGTCGCCGTGGCAAATGTCGAACGTGGGTGCAATCCCGCGCCGGTTTCGACATGCCCCGGGGACTGCTCGGGCGATCGGCAAGTCGACATCAACGAGATCATCACAGCCGTTCGCATTGCCCTCGACGATGAGATTCTGCTCGCCTGCCGGGCCGCCGACACTGACCGAGACGGGCATGTGAGCATCGACGAACTGGTAGCCGCGGTACGGGCGGCGCTCACGGGCTGTCCACGCTGAGGCGGGGCGCCCTGCGTCCAGAATCTCGCCTTTCCACGAATCACCCAACGGGTCGATCCGCCTCCAATAGCGCCAGCAGCGCAGGAAGGAATGTCATCGACAGGGCCAGACAAAGAACCAGGCAAATGGCCGCCAACTCTCCCATTTGCGCCAGCGCAGGGTAACGGGAAAACGCCAGAAAGCCGAACCCAACCACGGTCGTGAATGCAGCAGTGACCAGGGCGCGTCCTTCGAGAGACAGTGCATCTCCCGAACTCACGCCCTCGTGGGTGCGTTCGACGATGTAAACGCAGTTATCGACACCGATGCCGAGGATCAACGGAACGACGATCAGGTTGATCGGATTGATCCCGTGTGTGAGCCACGCCGTGAGGGCAAAAAAGGCAAGAATGACCACCGCCTGCGGAAGGAGGATCGTGATGGCGCGAGCAACGTTTCGCACGTTCAACCACACGATCGTAAAGTTCAGAGCGAATGCCGCCAGACAGAACCCCAACAGTTCGACGCGTAAGACTCGGCCCAACTCCTCCTCCAGCCATGCACGAGAGGCGCCCAGGAGGTCAACTTCGGGAAGCGCACGACGTAGTTCGTTGGTGATCGCTTCCAATCCCACGCCCGGTGCCAATTCGACGTAGGTCGCCACCGTGACACCTCTTTCATTCCTTCGGATGTAGTGGTCGAAAAGCAGGCCCAGCGGGGCCAGCGCCGGATCATCGGGGCCCAGCGTCGTATGGTGTTCCCCTGTGAAGTCGTCGAGAAAACTCTGGAACGGTTCGAGCCGAAAACCCTGGGAGGACAGGGTATCACGGAAGTTCCGGGCTACCTCCGCGCGAGGCCAGTGGGCGAAGTGCTCGAGACGTTTGCGTTGCAGCTTGCGTGACGGCAGCAGGGGCGTCACAGCCCGCCAACCGAGAACAGATCCCGCCTGTCGCTGTGTCTCCAACTCTCGCAGTAGGGCTTCGGAGTCCTGTAGCGCCGTCTCCACATCGGCAGCGCGCACCAGTAGAGCGCTTGTCTGCGCCTCGCCCCCGAATTGTTCGAGAATCGCATCCTGTACCCGGCCGGTCGGAGTCTCCGAAGGACGCAAATGTGTGAGATCGACGTCGAAGGAAAGGTGACTCGCCGCCAGCCCAGCCCCAGTGGCCAGAAGCGCGGTTACTGTCAGAACAAACCTCGGCCGCCGGCTTGCTGCCGCCGCCAATCGGCCGATGCGCGGTGTATCCACTGGTCGTTCCGCCCATACACGTGGCGACGCCCAGAAGCTCAGCGCCGGATAAAGAACGAAGAATGCACCGATATTCAGGAGCATGCCGAACGCCGTGAGAATCCCGAGTTGACTGACACCAACCAGACGCGAGAAACCGATGACCAGAAAAGCCGCAGCCGTCGTCAGGGATGCCACGACATTGGCGCCACCCAGTTTTGCCAGTGTGGCGTGGACCGCATCGAACATCCGCTCGGAGGTCCGTCTTTCCTGCAGGAGGCGTGTGTAGAAATGGATTCCCGAATCGATCGAAAGCCCGTAGAGGATGGCGGCAAAGCTCGTCGAAACGGCATTGAGCTGGTCGTAAACGGCCAGTGATCCGACGAAAGTGAGCAACGTACAGAGGAGTAGCGGGTAGGTGACCAACGGCAGGATACGAAGATTGCGATAGGCCGCAAAAAAGACGGCCAGGACACCGACTAGAGCCAGCACGGTGTAGCGCGCGACATCGCCCTTGATGGTCGCGGCATCCTCCAGGGCAAACGCGTAACTCCCCGTATAGCCGACATCGACGTCCGGGATCTCCGCCCGAACCGCTGCCTCAGCAGCATGTACACCGGCCATGAAACGTGTCGTGAAATCGATGTCGAAGGCATTCTGTTCGGGATGGACGAACAACAACAGTGCCGTCCCCTCGGCATTGCTGAGATACCCGCCATGCAGACGGAACCGCCGATCGCCGATGCTTTGCTGCAACGCTTGTCCCGCACTCCGGACGAAACCGAGCGGGTCACGGCGGATCCACTGGGCGGCACTCAGATCGAGAGGCGATTGCAACGCCTGGCGTAGTCCTTCGACATGGCGTCGCATCCCTTCGCCACTCAACTCCCTCTGGAGACGGTCGTACGTATCGATCGACACGTAGTTGTAGGCGTAACGGCCGAGCAGTCCCTCGGTGACGGCCGTCGGGTCCAGCTTGCCCTGCACGCTGACCACACCATCAACAGAATGAAGTTGGTCACTGAAGCGATCGGCAAATGTATGGAGGCGTTCTGGGTCCGTGCCGCGGAGAAGAACGATCAGTTCGTCCAGTTCACCGAAATCGGCAACGAACGTCTTGAAGTTATCGAAGGCCGGCAAACCTGCCGGCAACATGTTCAATACGTCGATATCGAGTCGCAGGCGCAGTAGGGAGAAGGCCGACACGACGGCCACGATCAGGGAGATGGCGAGCACCGGTCTGTGGCGTCGTTCGAGGAACGATACCCAGCGTGTGAGGAGCGTCATTTGATGACGTCCGGAATCGAGAAGAGATCGTCGCTCAGGTCCGGATTCACTTCATAACGGCGAACTCGGATGAAAAGTTCCGAACGTGGCTCCTGTATCTCGATGCGATACGGCAGCCGTATTCCCTGCTCGATCCGGAAATCCTCATAGCGGATATTTGCCCCCTCGATCTGCTCCCATTCGAGATCAGCGGTCTGCCGGGAAATCGTGTATGTACGATCCTTTGCCCCACGGCTTTCCTTACAGCGCAGGATTACGGAATTCTCCTCGGTAGAAGTCCGGCACCCAGCACTGTCCAGATCACGCAGAAAGGCCTGTCGCAACGTGTGCGGAGAAAAAGCCGCGTGCCTGTCGATCTCAGTGTCCCGGTAGATCTTTCCTTCCATTGGCAGGGTCATCTGCCGCCGCACTCCATCGGCAATATAGTCGAACACAGAGATACCGAAGGGAGAGAAAAGGCGCAGGCGGAATCGATCCGGTTTATCGACCAGCAACACTCCCGATGCACTGCGATTCTGCTGCGGGCTGCGGAGGTCGGCATCAAACAGAACGCGCAGGCGATGGACCGCCTGATCACGTTCGCGCAAAATGGCCACGACGGTATCGGCATCTACCGAAAGGGGTACATCAGGGCCTGCCGGTACGACGCGTTCCGCGCAGCCGGCCATCGATAGAGCGATCAGGAGTGCAAGGAATCGCCATACGTGCTCTGTTTTCCCTACGCTCATTGCGGCTCCGCTGGTGTCAGGTGCAGCACGATTTCTCCCGCAGCGCAGCGCCGTCCATTCCGCCGCACCACACCGCGCGCTTTCAGCGTCGTTCCGAACACTTTCCTTACATGCATCTCGACCCGAAGCTCGTCTCCCGCCCGAGGCACATGGACACAGCGGAAGCGTTCGATCTTGACCAACATACCTTGCCGGTCCTGTCCGCCGCGGATCGCCAGCCCGAGGCACTGCGCCATCATCTCTGGCAGAAGACTCACGGGCAGTGTGCCGTTGCCGGCTTCGACCCACGGTGTGCTCTGCGACAGCATCGCCAGCGCAACGGCAAACTTTCCCGGCTCGACCCGTACGACACGATCCAGCAGGAGAAACGGGTACCGGTGCGGCAATCGGCGAATTTGTTCCATCGAGTCACACCCTCATCGTGGCAACATCGCTGCATCGGCTTCCGCGTCGTTGCGATGCAGATCGCTGAATTCGATCTCGACGCGATCCCCCAACGCTTCTTCCATACGAATCTGCCGGATCACGAAATGCGGCGCGGCGAAGGTCAGTTTGATCTGCTGGAACAAGCGCTTCCAGGAATCCTGCCGTGGAACGAGCTTCACGACGATGGCATCGCCCTCGCCACCAGCCGTCACGGTGAATGCGCCGCTTGCACCCGCCAGATCCCCGGTAAACAGGCCGGACATTTCGCGCATGACACGATGGAAGGGCGCCATCGCGGAGATCTCCTTCTCCACCTCCGGACGATTCGGAATGTGAATCCCCTGTGCATCGATGCGTACGGTGATCGCCGGATCATCGAGCTGCCAGAGGACGCTGTCCGGCGCCCGAAAGGCAAATCGGCCGCGACTCACCAGCGGCTGGTCCATCAGGCTGAGGATCTTCGTCTGGGTAATTCGAGCCGATAACGAGCGGGTCGAACGCTGGTGTTGCTCGATGAGGCGCAGGCATGCCTCGCTGCCCTCGCAGATCTGCGCCAGACCATGCTGCGGCAGGCAACACAGCACGAGCAGAATCATAGGAATCACTCCGCTTCGAAAAAACAGGTGAATACGAACAGCTCGAGTCTGTGGTGGACGCATCGACGAATCCTCAAACATCGGGATGGGCAAGAAGCATGGCGGAGATCAAGCCGCCACGTGCCACGGATAGGTGCAACACCCTGCGGAGGGTTCGTGCCGTCGCGCCGGGTGCACCAAAACGGAATGGAACACCGGCAGGTGGTTGGACGGGCTGGCAGAAGGGAACGATGGCCTGTTCGTGCAATGCCAGGCATGCAGCCGCGACACTCAACGCGCCCGCCGCGCCAAATTCGCCGATTGCACCACGCACCGAGCCGAGAGTCATCCCGGCGGCACTTTCACCGAATAACCGCGCCAGCAATTGCAGGTGGAACTCGTCGAGAACGCGCGAGCCATTGGCATTCGTCATGACGAAGTCGACCGCCGCGCCACGCGGCAGGACGGACTCCAGCCATCGCTGCAATTTCAACACGGCACGTTCATTGAAACGTGGCCAAACGTACGGTCCTGCCGGAATCGTAAACGTGAGGGCGGACTCGATCACGGCATACACCGGCCGCCTCCGGAGTCGCGCATGTTCCAGACTTTCGAGGACGAAGGCCGCCGCACCTTCCCCCAACACGATGCCGTTCCGCCGTACATCGAAAGGACGACAATGCTCTTCCCCACCCTGCTGGCCAGAAAGAGCGCGCATGGAGCGGTACGCCTCGATGACGATCTCCGACCATTCGTCCACGCCACCCACCAGCATGACGTCAGCTCCCCTGCTGTTCAGGACCTCCATCGCAAGCTCGATGGCTTGTTCAGCAGGGACCTCACCTTCGCTCACGGTGAAGTTGACGCCCGTACTGACCGACTCCATCGCGGCGTAACTCGCCGCCGCATTCAGCACGAGATTGGGGAACACCATCGGACTCACCAGAGCCGGTCCCTTTTCAAAGAGGCGATGCAGATACTGGACCGATTCATCGATGTTCCCCAGTGCGGTTCCGACGGCTACACCAACTCTGTCCGCCGGCAGGGTTTCGGGTCCGAGAGACGCATCGTCCAGAGCCATTCTCACCGAGGCAACCAGTGCCCGGGAAATCTTGTCCATGCGGCGGAGTTGCGCTGTCGCGATGAAATCGCGCGCGATGTACTCGACCATCTGCGCCCCGATACTCGGCAAACCGACGGATTCGGGGATGCGGCGGATGCCGCTCATGCCGGATACGAGGGCAGACCAAAACCCCACACGTCCGAGTCCGACCGGACTGACCACACCGATCCCGGTGACTGCCACCACACCATTTCGATTGGCCATACGCTCCGTCATTCCGCGCGACGCAACACGAGACTCGTGTTGTTCCCCCCGAAGCCGTAGGAGTTCGACAGGATCGTACGAAGCTGGATCGATCGACTCGCACCGGGCACATAATCCAGATCGCATTCAGGATCAGGTTCTTCGAGTCCAGCGGTCGGTGGAACGAACTGCTCCCGCAGTGCAACCACACCGGCAAGAGCCTCCGCAGCACCTGCAGCACCCAGGCAGTGGCCGATCATCGACTTCGTCGAACTGACGGGGATCTCGTATGCGTGCTGGCCGAACACGGTTTTGATCGCATGCGTTTCGATCCGGTCATTGAGAGGTGTGCCCGTACCGTGCGCATTCACATAGTCGATCTCGCCGGGATCCACGGCGCTCGCATCCAGCGCTCGCCGCATGGCCAGGATCGCTCCGGCGCCATCGGGACGTGGCTGTGTGATGTGGTGGGCATCGGCGCTCACGCCATAGCCGAGAAACTCCGCAAGAATGCTGGCTCCGCGACGGGCCGCATTTTCGGCATCTTCGAGGACGAACAGGGCTGCGGCCTCTCCCAGTGTGAGTCCGGCGCGCCGCCGGTCGAACGGACGGCACGGCTGCGAATCGATCGCCTGCAGGGAGTTGAATCCCAAAAATGTCATCCGGCAAAGTGTATCGACACCACCGCACAGGACGGCACGTGTCTTTCCACGACGAATCCAATCCGACGCCACGCCCAGAGCGTTGGCTCCCGAAGAGCAGGCCGTTGAGATCGTGAGACGAGGGCCGCCGCAGGCGAATACCTGCCCGACGACGGAAGCGGTGGAATACGTAGGGGTGACACGTAGTGCCGACGGTGGCGCAGCTTCGCCCTGGCGGCGTTGTTCGATGTAGCGTTCACCACGCCCCATACCGCCCGTAGTCGTGCCGAGGATTACACCCAACTCATCGAAATCGCCTGGCCAGGCGGCGCTATCCAACGCTTCACGAGCCGCAATGAGAGCCATCAGATCAGAGCGCGATGCGTGCCGCGCAATGTTCCGGGGCACCCAGGCTGGAGCTGAAAGCTCTTTCACCTCGGCGGCCAGTGAACTCCGATATCCCGAGGTGGAAAACAGCGATACCGGTCCGATGGCAACCCGGCCTTCACGCAAGCCTTTGGCGTAGGCTGCGTAACCGGCGCCAAGAGAATTGATGCTGCCCGCGCCGGTGATCACTACCCGCCGATTCATTTACCGGTCAGGTGCCCTTCGTGGCAGCCGCCTCGTTCTGGCGTTTCGACACATAATCGGCCAGCGCATCGATGGACGCAAACGCCTGCTTGCCGACTTCCTCATCGGGGATCACCACGCCGTATTTTTCTTCGACGAGAACCACGAGTTCGAGTGCATCGATCGAGTCCAGGCCGAGGCCTTCAACGAAAATCGGTGCGGCATCCTCGATTTCTGCCGCTGTCACATGTTCGAGTTTGAGCCCTTCGATCAGGAGCTTCTTCAAATCCGCCTTCAATTCCTCGCGAGTCAATGTCCGGCTCTCCTTCTCCAGCGTCGCAACGAACCTACCGCAGCCCGCCGAGAAAGGCCGGTCCGGAAGATCTCCCACCCTCCGAAGTATCCGATCCTCTCTGCGGGGCGACTCGCGTCCCGATCGCACTTTCGTTCTATCTATTCCATCCAGCCTCTACATCAAACCATCAGCAATCCGCCATCGACACTCAAAGTCGTCCCGGTGATGTAGCGCGCGTGCTCGGAGGCGAGAAACAACACGGCGTCAGCCACTTCTGCCGGTGTTCCGAACCGTTTGAGCACAACCTGGCGCAGATACTCCTCACGCAGTTCGCTGGGCAGTTTCGCCGTCATTTCGGTTTCGATCAGACCGGGGCAGACGGCATTCACGGTGATTCCATAGCGAGCGACTTCCCGAGCGAGGGATTTGCTCATACTGAGCAACCCTCCTTTCGAGGCGGCGTAATTGGCGGCACCATCTTTTCCAACGATACCGGCCGGAGACACAATGCTGATGATGCGTCCCCATTTCCCGGCAATCATGCTGCGCAATGCGTGCCGAGCACAGAGGAAGGCGCCGCGCAGATTGGTGTCGACGACCTTGTCCCAGGCATCCTCCGACATCATCATCAGATACCCGTCACGCACGATGGCAGCATTATTGACGAGAACGTCGATGCCGCCCCACGTCTTTTTCAGAAAATCAAACATGCCGGTGATGGCCGTGGCGTCAGCAATGTCTGCACGAACGACTTCGGCCTGTCCCCCGTGCCGGCGAATCTCATCGGCTGTCGCTGCCGCGCCTTCTTCCGAGTGACAATAATTGACGGCGACGCGAGCACCGGCCTGTGCCAGACCCACGGCCACGGCCCGGCCAATGCCACGTGATGCGCCGGTGACCAGAGCGCGCCGATCGCGCAATCCATCAAAGCTCATCGTAACAACCGCCAGAGCTGTCCCTTGATTTTCCGCTCACGGAGCCGCTGCAGCATCTGCACGTTCGTCTTGATTCCCAGCCCCGGCACAATCCAGTTGGAGTGTGCGCGAGCATAGCCCTCGATCAGATCGATCAACTCATCGCCCAATGTGGGGGCAATGTAGAATTTCGGATGGAGGAGATTGTCATCTTCGTCGATCTGGCCGTCGCGCAGTGCCAGATCGACCATCGCGGTGCCCGGGAGAATGCGGATACCCGTCATGGCAATGACCGCCGTGGGCCGAGTTTCTTCCATCAGTTCGATCGTCTCTCGAACGGTGTCGGCTGTTTCCCCCGGACCGCCAAAGATGAGGCTGTGCGCGAAGCGCAAACCGAACTGGTGGCAGAGGTTCGAGGATCGGCGCAACTCGTCCGGACTGAACTCCTTCTTGAGATTGGCGATCATCGTGGCACTGCCCGAATCAGTGCCGAATTCGATGGCTTTGCAGCCAGAACGAACCATCAGGCCACAGAGTTCCTCATCGACGAACTTCGGATTCAGGTATGCCGTCCACTCGATGTCGAGTTCCCGACGGGCAATCTCGTCGCAGATGTCCTTGGCGTGGCGGATCGGCATATTGAAAATGTTGTCGACAAAAAACCAGTGACGAATACCGTCGCTCTCCCGCAAAGACTGGAGTTCGTCGACCACACGTGTTGCCGAACGCATGCGCACCCTGCTTCCTTCGAGCAGTGGGTAGCTGCAAAAGACACATTCGAAACAGCAACCACGTTTGGTCTGGATGTTCAGCGCACCCCCTCGTTCGTAGTAGCGAACCATGTCGAACGCGGTGCGCTTCGGCAGTCCCGTGTCGTCGAGTCGCCCGACGCGAGCCGTGGGAGTCACCAGCACTGAGCCATTGATCGGTCGGCAAATGAATTCCGGTGACGACACCAACGGTTCGTTTGTCGCCAGCCGTTCGAGAATCCATGGAAAGGCGGCTTCGCCTTCTCCCGCAACACCCATTTCAACGCCCAGGAATTCGAGGATCGTTTCCGGCATTACCGTGAAACCCGAGCCACCGAGTACGATTGGCGCCTGTGATCGGCTGCGCACGGCGCGCACCAGGTTCTCGTAGTCCTCGATATAGGAAGTGTTCTGCGGATATGCCGACGAATCGAGGTTCCGGAGCGAGATGGCGACGACCTCGGGCTGACAGCGATCGATGGCTTCACTCAATGCAGGTTCGAGGGAATCCAGAAAACACAGGTCGAGTGTCGAAACCTCATGACCGTGCCGTTCCGCAGCAGCCGCCACGTAAGCTGCGCCGATCGGGTATACCGGATCCGGAAGTTTCTCCGTATTCGCCGAAATCAACAACACTCGTAGTGATCGGCTCAAGGTGACCCCTCCGGCGCTACGACCAGCGCGACTGCCGGACCCGAATAACAAAGGCCGTGAACGAGAGCCAGCGCATCCTGTTTGTGTGCGAGGGCCGCCGCCAGCACGACGCCCAGTGCACCACTCGCGGCAAAGCACTCACCCCAGTTTGCTTTTGGTGCAAGCAGGTGCGTCTCGTCGCAACCTACTGCGCGCAGGGCCTGCCGTTCGATCGCATCGAGCGCGGTGCCGTGCGCGCTCGTGACGATCGTTTCCAACGAGGAAGCGAAACATCCCGCGCGCTCCAGGGCACGGCGCAGGGTCGATTCGATTCCCATCGACTGCCGGTTGGCGTGCGTCAGCGACGGTTCCGACCCCATGGCATAGCCCGCGACTTTCGCGATCACGCGAGCGCCACGACGGCGAGCGTGCTGAGCAGACTCCAGGACGACAAGCGCAGCCCCCTCAGACGGATTGATCCCAGGTTCTTCGTCGATGAACGGGCGTGCTGGTCTGGCGCGGGTCGCGCCCAGTTCGGACAAACCCTGCAGGAGTGTTTCACCGAGAGCATCGGCACCTCCCGCCAGCATGACATCCGCCTTACCCGAGGCGATCACGTCGGCAGCGTAACCGACCGCCTGCAATCCGGCGACCGTCCCCGCATGCGTTGTCAGGTTTGGTCCCCGGGCACCCAGAGCGATCGACACCTCGCCGGCTGCGGCATTGGAAACGGTATAGGCAAACAGCCGCGGACTGGCCGCGGCAGCGCCACCCGTAACGACTTTCTCGAAATACTCCGCGTTCGTGAGAAGACAGCCCAGGCCAGTTCCGAAACTCAGGCCGAAGGATTCGCCTTCGGGCATGGCAGCAAGGAGTCCGGCGTCACTGACTGCGCCATAAGCTGCGGCAAGAAACAGCCTGCAGAGGCGATCGAGCCGATCGAGGCGCGTCTGAATCCTTTCCGGAAGCGTGTCGAGCGGCACTTTGTCGAACATGGCACCGCAGACCTCGTGGCTGCCTGCGATCCCGAGGGACCGTAGTACCGACTCGCCTCGAAGGACACGTTCTACCAATTCTGTTGCACTGCGAGCCAACGGCGACACGACGCCGCATCCGGTAATAACGACGTCTTGCTCGTGCGGGGCGGCGCTCCGGCGCATGATTCGCCTAAGAGTGTTCCGTTTGATCCGTTGCGATCAGAGCCGAGAAACAATCGCTTTCGATCAATTCGCGGAGACGTTCGACATCTCCCGTCATGGGCCGGTCATCCGTCAGAGGAGCCACATGCTCCCGCACCAGGCCAAATGCCGCACGGGTACCCTCGCCAGCACCGGCGGCACCTCGTAATTCCAGTGCCTGCGCTGCGCACAGCAATTCGATACTGAGCATGCGAACAATGTTTTCGAGCACCTGTGAGGCCAGACGCGCGGCAACCATGCCCATGCTGACGACGTCCTGGTTGTTGGCATTCGTGGGCAGCGAGTGAACGCTTGCCGGTGACGCGAGGATGAGGTTTTCGGCGGCCATCACGGTGGCGCAGTATTGCAGTCCCATGAAACCACTTTGCAAACCTGCAGTGCCGTGCACGAGAAAAGCCGGTAGACCGCGATTCAAGGATGCATCGAGCAGACGCGCGATGCGCCGTTCGCTCTGGACGCCGACTTCCACCAGAGCGGCCTTCAACTGATCCAACGCGGTCGCCACTGGTTGTCCATGGAAGTTCCCTCCATGCACGACACGACCTTCAGCGGCCAAGAACAGCGGATTATCGCTGATCGAGTCGATCTCCGTCTCGACGATCTCGCGCACATTGGCCAGCGTAGCTACTGCCGGTCCGAGAATCTGCGGAATACAACGTAGGGTATAGGCATCCTGCCGATGCGCCGGTGAACCGTCATTACGCAACAGCCGGCTGCCACGCGTCATATGCCGAAGGGTGCCAGCCACCTGAGCCTGTCCTGGATGCGGTCGTGCCTGATGCAACGCAGCATCGAGGGCCTCGCCATCTCCCAACAGAGATTCAAAGGCCATGGCGGCAATCATCTGAGCGGCGGCGACGATCCGTTCGCAGCGTGACACGAGAACCGCAGCGCAACCCGTATGAAACGAGGTACCATTGATGAGGGCCAATCCTTCGCGCAGGGCGGGCACAATCGGCGTGAGACCGGCTCCCTTCAGAGCCTCCAGGGCGGGCAATCGCGCACCGTTCTGCTCGATTTCCCCTTCTCCGATGACGGCCAGAGCGATCTGTGCCAGCTCGACCAGATCGCCGCTCGCGCCCACACCGCCGACGCGGCGAACGATCGGATGAATCCCCGCGTTCAACATGCCGATCAAGGTATGGACCACCTGCGGGTCGACACCCGAAGAACCGCGTGCCAGCACATGAGTTCGCACTGCCATGGCTGCTCTGACGAACACGGTCGGATGCGGTTCTCCCAGCGTTGCTGCATGGCTGCGGATCAGGTTCCGCTGAAACGCGAGCCGTTCCTCGGGAGCGATCCGGAACTCGGCCAGTGGGCCGCAGCCCGTCGTGAGGCCGTAGATCGCCAATTCCTGCTCGGCGAGGTGAGACGCAAAAGAGTATGAAGACTGCAAAAGAGATTGCGTCTGCGGCGACACCACGGCCTCGGCGCTCCGTTGAGCCAAAGAGTGGATCGCATGCACCGTGAGTCGCCCAGCCCCGAGAGACACTGTGGCTGGTGAAGAATACATTCCGGCCAGCGCTAGCGAGCTCTGTACGAGCCGTCAAGAATATCGGTGGGTGGAGGGAGCAGGAGATTCCGGTGATCTGGCACGGCGAATTGCGCGGACTCGGACGGGCGTGTTACCTCGGAAACACATGTCTTCGTCCTCTTCACTTTCGTTCCTCCGGCAGATTCGTGAGAGTCTGCGATACGATGGATTGTGGTGGCGCAAGTTCGCCTATCTCGGTTGTGTGTATGGTCCCGAGTGGTGGAAGAGGTCGTCCCCGCCCGTCATCGCATCCCTGATCTTTCTATTGCTCGGAAACAACCGGCGCGGCGCGGTCGAAAATATGAAACGTGTATGCGGCGATTGCGATGAGCGGGAAGCGCAACGGGCGGCGCGGCGGATGTTCGGACAATTTGCCCATTGCATGACAGAAACGATGGAACACTACGGGCCGCGGCCCTGGCCGATTCGCCTGGATGGGCCGGCGGACGACCTGCTGGCGAAATCACTGGCGGAAGGGCAAGGGGTCATCGTGGTGACCGGCCACTTCGGAAACTGGGACATTGCCGCGAAGACACTGCGCGCTCACGGCCGGCCGCTCAACATCGTGATGGCGCGTGAGACGAACCAGACCACGCACGAATACGTCCGTGAGGCGCGGGAACGAGCAGGGGTACGCGTCATCTACTCGGACAGTTCGGTATTTTCGTCGTTGAACATCCTGCGCGCACTGCAGCGGGGTGAAGTCGTTGCGATACAACTCGATCGTTCGCTGGGGGCTGGGGCCACACGCATGGTGCCGTTCTTCGGTGCGCAGGCGCCCTTTCCGACGGGTCCTTTCGTCCTGGCCCGGCTGTCTGGCGCACCGATCATCCCGGTCTTTGTGCCGCGGCTCGGGACACGCCACTACGAGATCCGGTTGGGGGGCCGGTTCCGGATTCCACGCGAGCGCGACGCGACCTCGATACCGCAGGTCATGCAGGCGGTAGCTGCCGAATTCGAAGCAATCATCCGCGAATTTCCTGAACAATGGTTTCAGTTCACCCGTTTCTGGCCGGACAAAACGGTTGAGGTGCCGGTAGCCGAGACACTCCCCGAACAACGACGTGCCCGGGCGTAGGCAAAACGGCAATCAGCAAAAAAGAACAGGGAGAAACAAAGCGGCAGTCATCGCGGGCGAGAGCGGCTGCACAGATCCCATGATCAGTGTGAAGGTGTGAACGGACGGCATGTCTTCATAGCCGTGACCGTGGCGCCATCTCTCCACTCTTTTCCGCCGACAGATCCATCCTGTTTCGGTGGCAAAGACTGTCCGATGTGGAGGGAAGCGCGATACGATCCGAATGTTCGGCGTGTGTTACATGAGGAAAGAAACAGCTTTCAGATGCCCGCTTTCCCAACTGAGGAAACCGCGTATCTGGTGGATTCCTTAATTGTCAGGAGATGGTTGCCCAGGCTCCGGGATTGGCGCGCAGGAAACGGTTCACTTTCATGTTGGCGACGAAATAGGCCAGCGTTTCTAAATAGCTCCGGCCCGGGGGCGGGAACAGACGTTTGACGATGTTCCGAGTCGAGTAGAATCCTTCGTAAACATACTTGAAACCGTCGAGCATCTGCTCGGGCGTCATCTGGGCCGGCTTGATCAGTGGACTGCCGTAATCGTAGCGCCCCCAATCCTGGACGAGGATCCGTCCGGCCTTTGACATTTCCTCGTAGTACTGGGTGCCCGGGTACGGGCAAGGCGTGAAGAGCTTGAGAAAAGCCACCTTGTTGTCGAGCAGAAATTGCAGTGAGCGCTCGAAGACGTCGAGGTTGTCCCCGTCGAGTCCCACCATCAAAAGGGCAATCACCTGGATTCCCTTCTTGCGAATGGCTGCGAGATCTTCGTTGAATCGTCCGGGCCGGTTGAACCCTTTCTTGACGGATCCGAGACTGTCCTCGTTGATGCTCTCCAGGCCGAGAGACAGACTGACACAGCCGCTGCGCGCTGCAAGGTCGAGCAATTCAGGATCACGCGCGATGTTGATCGTACTCTGACTCGCCCACTTCAGGCCGAGCGGAATCATGGCACGAAACAGCTCTTTGGCCGCGTCTGGATGCGCGATCGGATTGTCGTCGAGGAACAGGATCCGATTCGCCCCGAACGACTTGATGGCCCGCAGATCCTCCATCACCTCGTCCACAGGACGCGTGCGGTAACCGCGCTGATAGTAGGTCTGGACCGCGCAGTAGGAGCAGGGATGCGGACAACCGCGTGAAAACACCACCGGCCAGTGGAAGTACATGCGGTAAAGCCAACTTTTCTTGAATGCCTCGAACTTCAGGAGCGGCAGGAGAGAGTAGTCCACACGCGGCAGGTTGCGCAGCGAGTGCCACTCAGAGGCCCGGTAGACACCCCGGCTACGGCCCGCTGCCAGATCCTCCAGGACCTGCGCCCAGACGAACTCTGCCTCACCAGCAACCACCGCATCGGCGTGTTCGAGTGACTGCTCGGGCGTGAGGGTCGCCCAGGTTCCCCCCAACACGACCTTTTTACCGCGTTGGCGGAAATGATCGGCGAGGTCGTAGGCACGTTTGATCTGCGGCCCCATCGCCGTGATCCCCACGACATCGCAATCACGGTTCAAGTCGACATCGTAGAACAGCTCGTCGATGAGCGAGACATCGTGCTCGGGTGGTGTAAGAGCCTTCAGATAGGGCAGCGTCAAACCGCTCGTCCAGTAACGAGTCGTTTTATGGAGGGAGCCGTCCGCCGTATAGTGCGTGGGTGAAATGAGATAGATGCGCATGAAAAACGGGGAGCATTCATCGCATCGACAACAGTGATGTCAACCGGGGAGAAATATCTGCCTTTTTTGGGGTTATCTTCCGTGCTACGCGAAACAGCCCATGAGTGTTGATCCTACCGCTACGAGCCAGGCTCTGGAGAACTCCGGCGTTCCCGAAGGCTGGCGCATCACACTGAACCGTTTTCTTTTCCGCGGCATGCTGTTCACCTGCGGGGCGACTGCCATCGTCCTCTACCGGATCCACAAGCCTCTGGCCTGGAGTTGGGCCAAGGCCTCGGCACGGGCGCTCGCGCGCCTTTGCGGTGTCAAAGTGCGGATGCACGGTCTGGAGCATCTGGGCAAGGGTCCGTACATCTTTGCGCCGAATCACCAGAGCCACTTCGATATCGCCGCACTGCTCGGGTACCTGCCGGGCATCAATCGTTTTGCGGCGAAGAAGGAGCTGTTCAACGAACCCATCCTCGGAGCCGTGCTGACGACGATGGGAATGATCGCCATCGATCGGGAAAACCCGCTGGCTGCCATCGACACTCTGCAGAAGATGCAGATGGCTGGCTCGTCCGTCATCATCTTTCCCGAAGGAACCCGCAGTCGTGACGGCAATCTCCTGCCGTTCAAGAAAGGTCCCTTCGTTGCCGCAATCTACCTTGGAGTTCCCGTCGTTCCGGTGGTCTGCAAGGGAACGACACGCGTGATGCCGAAGGGGCAGTACCTGTCGATCGTGCCGGGAGAAGTGGACATTGTCATCCTCCCCCCCATCGACTCGCGCCGCTTCGCCTACGAGGAGCGCGAGAAGTACCGCGATCTGGTGCGCGAACAGATTGCCGCGGAGCTGGCCCGCTGAGGTGTCGCCTGTTGCAGTCCTGATCCCGGCCTTCAACGCAGAGCGCAGCATCGCCGCGGTGGTGGCGGGGACCTTGCGACATGTATCGACCGTCGTTGTGGTCGATGACGGGAGTGTAGACCGCACGGCAGAAGAGGCACGTGCTGCCGGCGCCACGGTGATCCAGCATGCCGTGAACCGGGGCAAGGGTGCAGCCTTGCAGACGGGGATGCGCTGGTTGACGGAAAATCATTTCTGCCGGGCGCTCACGCTGGATGCCGACGGACAGCATCTACCCGAAGAAATCCCCCGACTGCTGGAGGCGGCTGAAGCAGACCGGGATGCCATCTGGATCGGTGATCGGCAGCTCGAAAGACTCACCGAGGTCACGACACCGATCAAACGCTTCGGCAATCGCTTCGCCAATCGCTGGGTGGAAATCGCCTGCGGCATGAGCATTCCTGACACGCAATCGGGCTTCCGCATCTATCCGATCGCGACGACACTGGCTCTCGGCGTGCGCGCACAACGCTTTGCTTTTGAAACAGAGGTGCTGATCCGCGCCCGGCGCGCCGGAATCACGGTCCACAGCGTACCCGTGAAAGTGTACTACCCGCGCCCTGAGGAGCGCATCAGCCATTTCCGTCCCTTTGCCGACACGGTGCGAATCATTTTCGTGGTCGTAGGCCTGATCCTGCGTCTGTGGTGAACTGTTTCGACGCAGCAGGCGTTACACCTCGGAGTGACGCGATAACGCAGGGAAGATCCCATCCAGACCCCGGCATCACTCGGCATACTGTGAATGGCGTGGGCAAAATAGAGCATCCGGCTGTTTTGTTTGCTGCATTTACCGACGGCGCCTCACCCTCGCCCGGTACGTGAGACGTCTGGACAACCTCCAGCCCTGAGATCATACGGACACAATATTTCGGACACCGTCGGAATTCACAGAGCTGAAGTCCGCAGGCAGGGCTCGCGTTCGTCGGCTCTCTCCGCCGAGCTATTCCGCGCTCGGGAACGAGTTGCTACAGGGAACTGCTGTGGCACTGCTGGAAGTCGATGACCTTCGCGTGAGCTTCTTCACGCCGCGTGGTGAAGCGCGTGCGGTGGACGGCATCCGTTTCACCATCGAGCCGGGGAAGACCCTGGGCCTGGTGGGAGAGTCGGGCTGTGGGAAAACGGTGACAGCACTCTCCCTCCTGCGGCTGCTCCCTCCGGCCGGGAGGATCATCGGCGGACGCATCCTGTTCGACGGGCACAGTCTCCTGGATCTGGACGAATCGGAGATGCGTGCCATGCGCGGCAACCAGATCGCCATGATCTTCCAGGAACCGATGAGTTCGCTCAATCCGGTCTTCACCGTCGGCTACCAGATCATCGAAGCGGTGCGCCTGCATCAGAAGCTGGATCGGCGTGCGGCACGCGAACAGGCGATTGAAATGCTGCGCCTCGTGGAGATCCCCGAACCAGAACGGCGGATCGACGAGTACCCGCACCAGATGAGTGGCGGGATGCGCCAGCGTGTCATGATTGCGATGGCCCTGTCATGCAAGCCACGCCTGTTGATTGCAGACGAACCGACGACAGCACTCGATGTCACCATTCAGGCCCAGATCCTCGATCTTCTCGGAAATCTGCAGAACCGGCTGGGTATGGCGGTGATTCTGGTCACGCATGACCTTGGTGTGGTCGCCGAACGTGCCGACGACGTTGCCGTGATGTACGCCGGCCGGATCGTGGAACATGCCTGTGTGGAAGAAATCTTCCGTTACCCGATGCACCCCTACACACGTGGCCTGCTGCGATCGATTCCCCGGGTGGGTGTGACCCGCCGGCGACGTCTTCTGGCGATTCCCGGACTCGTACCCGATCTTCTGAAGTTGCCAAGCGGGTGCCACTTTCGTGACCGATGTGAAGTGGCGATCGAGGCCTGTGCCCGGATCGATCCGGCACTGGAAGATCGCGGGGGGAAACATCTGGTCGCGTGTTTGCGGTCCGGTGAACCGGGGTGGCGCGAGGGCGGAGCAACGCCCGGGGAAGAGGCAACGGTGTGACGGTACTTGTCGAAGCCCGCAATCTGGTGAAGCATTTCCCAGTCGGTGGGGGTCTGTTCGCCAGGAAGAAATTCGTCCGCGCCGTCGATGGCATCTCGCTCGACATCATTCAGGGCGAGACTCTGGGCGTCGTCGGTGAATCGGGCTGTGGCAAATCGACGTTGGGCCGATTGCTTCTGCGGCTGATCGAACCGACGAGCGGCTCGATCCGATTCGCGGGACAGGATCTGCTGCAGTTGCGGGGACGCGAACTGCGTCGCAAACGACGCGACATGCAGGTGATTTTCCAAGATCCCTACGGATCTCTGAATCCCCGCATGCGTGTGGGCGCCATCATCGGAGAGGGACTCGAAATTCATCATCTGGCGCGCGGTGTGGAGAAACGCAAACGCGTGATGAGTCTACTCGAACGTGTCGGACTGCGCCCGGATGCCTATGATCGCTATCCGCACGAATTCAGCGGCGGACAACGCCAGCGCATCGGCATCGCGCGCGCCCTGGCCGTGGAGCCGAAACTCATCGTGGCGGACGAACCGGTATCTGCGCTCGACGTATCGATCCAGGCACAGATCGTCAACCTGCTGCAGGATCTGCAGGAAGAACTCGGGCTGACGTATCTGTTCATTGCACACGACTTGCGTGTCGTCGAACACATCAGCCATCGCGTCGCGATCATGTATCTGGGCAAGATCGTGGAGCTGGCCGACAGTGTCGATCTCTACCGTAATCCGCACCATCCGTATACACGGGCTCTCCTCTCGGCTGTGCCCAATCCAGAACCGGGCGTACAACGGACCCGTATTGCGCTGCCGGGAGACGTGCCCAGTCCAATCGATCCACCATCGGGCTGTGCCTTTCATCCGCGCTGCCCGTACGCCGTGGATCGCTGCCGGGTTGAGGTCCCCGAACTCCTCGGCACGGCAAGCCATTCCGTCGCCTGCCATGTTTTCCCCTGCGAGACGGCCGAGACTCCGAAGGGCGATCAACCGAAATTCCGTTGACGGGGTGTTGCACACCCGAGCGACAGCCGGCTGTTTCATTCGATTCTGGAACGGTTGGCTGGATGCCTGGTTTTCGGAATCCCGCATCGTCCTTGTGAAGGCAGGAAGAAATATGTGGCGCCCTCGTTCGCCCGGTGTCTGGCATGGACCACACTGTAGGTCCGCAGGCCTTTTGCCGGAGGTCACTTCGTGGAGCTGCCGCACCCATCTTTCTCGAGCGCCTCGCGAAGCGCCGGTTCGAGCATTACTGCATGGGAGACACCGACAGTGGCAAAAACACGATCTGTCCGTTGCACGGCACGAAGGAGGACTTTCAACATATGAATGTCCCGCAGGCGGTTCGAAAAACGAGCAATCCGTTGTGTCGGTAGTTCGTTGCGCAACGGATCGGTCTCCGCGGCGCTGACCTCACGCCGGAATAGAGGCCGGCCGAGCACGCGTTCGTGCTCCCGTTCGATCAACTCCCAACTGATGGGAGACAGCTCGAGAGGAGGACCGATCGTGAGGAAGAAATCGGTGAAGTAGCCATCGAAATCCATGCGTGCCGTCTTCCGATTGAAAGAGGCAAGCTGGCGTACGACGAGGAACACCAATGCAGTCTGCGCTCCGAGAGTACGTCGCAGGATTCTGGCTTCCTCTGCCAGAGGGATATCCATGCTGCAGGTGGGGATGCCGGCCAGAGCGGCAAGGTGCCGGATCAGACCCGCCTCTCCGTGCCGGCGGATGGCGACTTCACGGTCACGTTCGATCGCTGGAGGGGTTCCTTCATGCATCGCCAGTCCCGGCGCCACGTCTCCGAAGGTCGCATCGATCAGATCGAACATCGGATCCGACGGATCGGAGCTGTGCCGGCCACCCAACAAGGCCAGACGCCGGGAACCACACCGGATATCGACGAGATACGGCGTCGGATGGCGCAACGCCGCATATTCCGGGAAAGTGAGGATGCGCCGGTGCGGCATGGGCGCATCCTCACAAGATTACGATTGGAAAACCACCCGTCCCGATCGCATCAGGACTTATCGGGTTTGCGGATCAATTCAATGTCGATGATGACGTTCACTTCGTCGCCTACCACGAAACCACCGGTATCCAGTACCTGACTCCATTCGATGCCGAAGGCCTTGCGGCTCAGCGTGGTCGTCGCCTCACCACCGATACGGAGATTGCCGAACGGATCCTTGATGGGTTTCGGGTTGCCTTCCACCTCGAGTGTCACTTCGCGTGTAACGCCACGGATCGTGAGATCACCCACCACCTTATATTGCGTATCCCCGGATTTCGTTACCGACTTCGATCTGAATGTCATCTTCGGATGTTTCTCCACATCGAAGAAATCGGGCGACTTCAGGTGCGTGTCGCGCTTCGCCTCCCGGGTGTCGATTCCTGATACTGCGATGCTGGCCTCGACGGTCGATTTGGTCGGATCGGCTTCGTTCAGGATCAAATGCCCCGTCACCGGGCCGATCGTACCGCGCACCGTCGAAACCATCATGTGCCGTATGGCAAACTGAGCGCTGGTGTGCTCCGGGTCGATCTCCCATTTGGAAGCCGATGCCAGCGATGGAAGTGTCACCATGGCCAACGCCGCCGCAAACAGGGAGAAGTACAGAGGAAGGTCACGCATTATCTGCTCCTTTTCATTGAGGGATGGATTGAAGCACACCCCGACGATTATGGCCCCAGCATGGGGAACTCTGATACAGGAAACAATACCCATCGTTTGGATACCTGCTTTTCCTGTTTCCCCATCTCTGCGGTCGACACTTCCCGCACAACCGGATAGAGGAGGCTGTCACCATGCAGGAGGAGGATGTGGCTTTTTGGAAGCCAAAGATGCAGCCCACGGAAAAGCTCGACGTCAATGAATCGCCACCTGCACCGGCGCCTGCCGCGCCGGCGCCGCCACCGCCGGAGGCTCCACCCGCCACACATCCCGCAGTACGGCAGTCCCTCGGGCGAGAAACCACCGTCACCGGAAAGCTCAGTTTCAATGCGCCCACGCGCATCGACGGAATTCTGAACGGTGAGGTCAAAGCAACCGATCTTCTGGTGATTGGCGAGGAAGGTCTCGTCGACGGTGCCGTGCGGGCGCAACAGCTCCTGGTCCTGGGTGTGGTGCGGGGTGATGTGCATGTCGACGAAAAGGTCGAGATCTCGGAGACGGGCAAAGTCATCGGTTCCGTCCGCAGCAAAAAACTCGTCGTGAAGGCAGGTGGCCTGCTCGACGGCGAATGTCATATCACCGGTACGGCAACCGCAAAGTCTGGTGCCTGATCTGCCAACAGACGCGCGGAGGTCGCGCATCGGGTTGCCCGCCTCCTGACTTGGCCGGCAAGCCGCATCTGGAAATCAGGCGGCCATCAAGACCCTAAGTCTGTTATCTGAAGTCCAATTCAACATCTCGACACGGAGAGAATCCCCATGGCCGATGAATCGAATCAACCTGCCCATTCTCATCAGATTCAGATCCAGATCGATCCACAGAATTCGAGTGGCGTCTACTCGAATCTGATGATGATCACGCATCGCAAGGAGGAGTTCATCCTCGACTTCCTCTTCGTACAGCCTCAACGCAATCCACAGGGTCAATCGGTCGCCAACCTGCGGTCGCGTATTGTTACCTCGCCTGAACACATGCGGAGGATTCTCAAAGCCATCGAGGAAAACCTCGCCCGCTATGAGGCGAGTTTCGGCGCGATCGAGGCAGCGACAGACATTCCCAGAGTGACACACTAGGAAGCGGTTCGAAGAGGAGACTATCGGGCGAGCCGCCTCGATCAGATACCTTCGAAACCCCGGCAATTGCATGTTACAGTCTGTGCCATGCCGGGGTCGATCCTCTACGATGTGATCCTGACGGGGTACCGCAACGATCTTGCGCGGCTGCGGGTTCTGCAGGTACTGGGCGAGCCGGTCACGGTAGCCGCCACAGAGCCACTGCCTCGGGTTCTGTACCGTGCCCTTACCGAGATCGAGGCGGAAGCCCAGCGTCGCAAGCTGGTCGCCCTTGGAGCGCAAATCTCCATCGTTGCAACGGGACTGTCATTGGATATTCCCGCCACTGGCGTTTCCACGAAGTCTGTGCGCCGGTGGCACCCATGGCCCGTTGTCCTCCTGGTGATCATCGGATTGGTCGCGTATTGGAACCGGACATCCCTCCGAGCAGAACCCAAACACCTGGAGATTGTGCGTCCGCCCCGTACCATACGCCAGGACATCGTGCGGACTGACACGGCGTACACGGCACCGGCAGGAGCAACGTTGCCTTTCGTTGATCTGCCCAGTGTGGCCGATCCTCGGGCCACGCAGCTCAACAACGACGCCGTGGCGCTTGCCCATCGAGGAGAGTACGAAGCTGCTGCAACGAAACTGCAAACCGCACATTCTCTTGCACCACAGGACACTCAGATCACTCACAACCTGCAAGCTGTCTTCGTGAGCTGGGGTGTCGAAGCGCTCAATCACAACAACCTGCCTGAGGCTGTCGAACCTCTGGAGCAGGCCCTCGAATACGGTGAGCACGTGGAAGCGCTCTACGGCCTCGGCATCGCGCATCTCAAGCAGTCCGACCTGACAGGCGCACAATCTTACCTCGATCGGGCCTATGCGATCGCACCGAAGGATGCGCGTGTGCTGTTGGCGCTGGCTGAGATCTACCAACAGCAGGATCGGCGTGCCGATGCCCTCGACATGCTGTACCGTGCGCGTGAGGCGGGCTTCGGAGCGCCGGATCTCAAACGTCGCATGGAACAGCTTGGTCGCGAGGTGGATGCGGAGTGGGACTTTGTCGAACACACGACACCACACTTTCGGATCAGTTTTGCCGACACACAGGATCCTCGCGCCATCCACATCGTCCGCCAGACACTCGAGGACGCCTATGATGCCGTCACCTCCAGGTTCCACGACTATCCGGAGGATCGCATCGCAGTCGTCCTGTACACACAACAGGATTTCCATGGAATCACACAGACCCCTGATTGGGCAGGTGGCGCCTTCGATGGCCGTATCAAGCTGCCCGTTCGCGGTCTGGACGCAACCGGTGGAATGCAACTGGCGCGAGTCATTCGCCATGAACTGGCACATGCGCTGATTCACCGCCTGACGCAGGACCGCTGTCCGGCGTGGCTGAACGAGGGGCTTGCCGTGTGGGCGGAGGAAACAGCAGACGGGGATCGGATTCGCTGGGCGAGAACCATTGTGGGTGAACGTCCGTATTTCCGGTTCGCCCAACTCGCACAGCCATTTGCCCGGTTTGGCTCTGCTGATGCGGAACTGGCCTATGCGCAAAGCTATCTTGCCGTTCGCCAGCTCGTGGAACGGTATCATGCCCGTAGTATTCCCGATCTGCTTCGAGCCCTGCGCACACAGACCCTCGAACAGGCGTTCAACCAGGTCTACCGCGACGATTTCGGCCTTTTTGAGGAGATGTTCACGCGGGAGCGCGGCAGGGCTGGTTGATGGCCGGTGGGGGAAAAGCGGACATCGTCGTGGCAAAGACAATCTGTCTGTGGGGCGCTAAGACGGCAGGGTGAACCGAGTCGTCATCCACTACCATGAAATTGCGCTGAAGGGTCGCAACCGCCCGATGTTCATCAGGCAACTGATACACAACATCGAAGGCACGTTGTCGGGCACGGGTGTGGAACGCATCCGTACTGCACCAGGACGCATCATCATCCACCTGAAACCCCACGCAGACTGGCCGGAGATTCGCCGGCGACTCCCCTGGATTTTTGGCATCGCCAACTTCAGCCTTGCTCATCGCAGCCGGCGTAGCGTCCCGGAAATCATCGCGACGGCCATCGAAGCGGTCGACGGTCGGACGCCAGCCAGCTTTGCGGTCCGTACCAAACGCGCTGACAAGAGCTACCCCCTGAATTCGATGGAGATCAGCCGCCAGATCGGCACGGCGTTGCAAGCGAAATTACAATGCCGTGTCGATCTCAACCGGCCCGAACTTGTCGTGCACGTCGAGGTGCTCCCGCGAGAAGCATTCGTTTCCGTGGAACGTCTGCGCGGCCCCGGGGGGCTTCCGGTCGGCAGCAGCGGCTCGGTCGTCGCACTCCTCTCGGGCGGTATCGATTCACCGGTGGCGGCATGGCGGATGATGGGCCGTGGCTGCCATGTCGATCTCGTCCATTTCCACGGAGCCCCATACCAGGATCGCACCAGCCGGGATAAAGCCGAGGAATTGGCGCGCATCCTGACGCGCCACCAGCTTCATACGCGTCTCGCATTCGTGGCGTTTGGTGAAATCCAGCGCCAAATCGTCCTGGCGGTGCGCCGCCCGCTGCGCGTGGTCCTGTACCGGCGGATGATGATGCGTATCGCAGAAGCATTGGCGCAACGATTCGGCGCCGATGCCCTGATTACCGGGGAGAGTCTCGGGCAGGTGGCCTCACAAACGTTGCCCAACCTCACGGTGGTGGAGGACGCCGCGACCCTGCCCATTCTGCGGCCTCTGATTGGCATGGACAAAGCTGAAATTCGTGCACAGGCCGAGGCTCTGGGCACATACGATATTTCAATCCAGCCCGATCAGGATTGCTGCCAACTTTTCGTGCCACGCCAACCGGCGACCCACATGACGATCAACGAGGCAATCGACGCGGAACAGGCCCTCGACATCCCGGCGTTGGTGCGCCATGGTCTGGAAAATTGCGAGGAACGGGAATTGCGCGTCACCGAGTTGGAGGGATCCCGTGTGAACGTCCCTTGACTCGATTCATGACGAGGGGCATGAGACCGCCACTTTCTCCTCTTTCGATAGAGACAGGAACACAGCCATGGCACAGTTGACTCAGAAGGAATTTGAATACGCGGTGCGTCTGCTGGCCGATGAACTCGGCCTGCAACGTATGCGTGATAAGATGGTCCGGATGAACGCTCTGGTGACCCGCCGGGGTGTTTCATCACCCGAGGTTCTGGCAAACCAGCTCTATATGCTGACCTCGGGGCTGCGCCGGCAGGTCCCTGCCACATTCGGTTTCTTTGCCGTATGGAACGAAACGTTGCACAGCAAACTGGGTGAGGAGGGAGAGGAAAATCTCGAGAAACTGGCCGAGAAGGTAAACGAGTGCCTTGATGAGCGCGAAGGTATCATCGCTGAGAAATCGGGCGATCTCGACACGGCACTGGCCGAGTATGAACAAGCGCTCAGCACAGCCTGTGGTCCCAGGCTGGCACGTATGGATATGCTCCTGAAGGCCGTCCCCGCCGTCGCCGAAAAACTGCGTGCCACGCCATTGGAAGACTGAGCGGGTCGCCGCGTACAACCGGCAGTCCTTTAGCGCCACGAAAGAGGGGATTCTCCCGTCTGCCGCCGGCAATGCCACGGCAGAACGACGGCCGGACAGGAACGAGTCGTACCTGGGTCCAGCATCGGTCGGAGCTCCGCAGTGGTAAACGGAGAGTCCCGGGAGATCCGATGAAGACGCTGGCCGAACTCCTTGCCAACGTCCCTCATACCGTGATCGCTGGCAGCACGGATGTGGCAGTGCGCTCCGTAGTGGCGGATTCCCGCCGGGTGCAAGCGGGTGATGTTTATGTCTGCCTGCCGGGGTACCGGGCCGAGGGTGGCGAAATGCGGGCCGATCGACACGAGTTCATCCCGGAAGCCCTGAAACGAGGTGCCACAGCCCTGGCCATCGAGCACGAGAGCGAGGCAATCATACCGCCCGGGATCACGGTCATTCAGGTCGTTGATGCCTGGGCAGCCATCGCAGCCATGGCGGATGCCTTCTACGACCATCCGTCGCACGCACTTACGGTGATTGGCGTCACCGGAACGAGCGGCAAGACATCGACAACCTATTTCATTGAAGCCGTGTTACAGGCTGCCGGACGGCGCTGCGCCCGGCTGGGTACCATCGAATACCGGTTTGGCCGCGAAACGTTTCCGGCCACACAAACCACTCCCGAAGCACCCGAATTGCAAAGTCTGCTGCGCCATGCACTCGATGTCGGGTGCGACTCGGTGGCCATGGAGGTGTCTTCGCATGCCCTGGCGCTGCAACGTGTTGGTTCGGTGGCATTCGACATCGGAGTGTTCACCAATCTTTCCCAGGATCACCTGAACTTCCATGCCACCATGGATGATTACCTGCAGGCCAAAGGCCGGCTGTTCGAAATGCTTGGAACGAGTGGAAAATCATCTACAGCCGTCATCAATGCAGATGATCCACAGAGTTCCTACATCCGTTCCGTAAATCGTAGCGCCCTTCTGAGTTTTGGCCGGAACCCGGGTGCCGATGTGCGCGCCGTCGATATCCACACCGATCGGAGTGGCACACGTTTCACTGCGCTCACGCCGAATGGGCCGATTCCTGTGACCTTGTCACATCTGGGTGAGTTCCACGTATACAATGCCCTGGCGGCCGTCGCAGCCGGACAGGTTCTGAAGGTCGGTGCAGAGGCAATCCAGACCGGCCTCGCAAATACACCTGGAGTCCCTGGACGTCTCGAACCCGTGCAATGCGGTCAGGATTTCGGAGTCGCGGTCGACTATGCACACAAACCTGATGCTCTGAAGCGGCTGTTGGAGAGTGTGCGCCGGCTTACCGTGGGCAGAGTCCTGACCGTCTTCGGCTGCGGAGGGGACCGCGACAGAGGGAAACGGCCGATCATGGGACAGATCGCCGCAGAACTGAGCGATCTCGTGATCGTCACCTCCGACAATCCCCGCACCGAGGAGCCGGAAAGGATCATTGCTGACATCCTCGAAGGGGCACGCACCGCTGCCGAACCTCACAGGCTGCTCGTCGAGCCCGATCGAGCACGAGCGATCCAGCTTGCCATCGCAGAGGCAGAGCCGGGCGACTTTGTCGTCATTGCCGGCAAAGGGCACGAAACCACCCAGACCTTTGCGGATCACAGAATCGACTTTGACGATCGCAAGGTTGCGCGCGCAGCGCTTCTTGCACGGAATGCTCACACACCGGTATGAGCAGATAGCGACCGGAATGGAGGATTTTCATGCGCGGTTTGATGATGGACTACCCACTCGGCATTTCACACATCCTGCAGCGTGCCGGCCGGCAGTTCGGAAATAAGACGATCTACTCCCGCACACCGAAGGGAATGTTCCAGTACAGCTATGCAGACCTCTACCGCCGGACCCGCCGGTTGGCGAACGCCCTCGAAAAACTGGGCATCGCCCCCGGAGAGCGGGTTGGCACATTCGCCTGGAACACGCACCGGCATCTGGAGCTCTATCTCGGCGTGCCGAGTAGTGGCCGTGTTCTTCACACCTTGAACATCAGACTCTTCCCGGAACAGATCAGCTATATCGTCAACCATGCCGACGATGCGGTCATCTTCGTCGATGACGTACTCGTACCAGCCATGGAGAAACTCGCACCTGAGCTGCAACGTGTGCGCGGATATGTCGTGATGGGTGACGGCCCACTGCCCAAGACGAGCCTGACGCCCGTGTATCGTTACGAGGATCTTCTGGCGGAAGTGTCAGAAGACTACGACTGGCCGCAACTCGACGAGAATACCGCAGCAGGCATGTGCTATACGTCGGGAACGACCGGAAACCCCAAGGGAGTCGTCTACAGTCACCGTGCTCTGGTTCTGCAAAGTATCTTACAGTGTGCGGTGGATTCGTTCGGCCTTGGGGAGGCCGACATCATCCTGCCCGTAGTACCGATGTTTCACGCCAATGCCTGGGGATTGCCGTATACAGCAACGATGGCGGGAGCTTCGCAGGTCTATCCCGGGCCTCAACCAACCCCGGCGGATCTGTGTGAATTGATCGAGACCTATCGGGTGAGTGTGACCGCCGGTGTGCCGACGATTCTTTTCGGCATGCTCGGGGCTCTCGAACAGAAACGGTACGATATTTCCTCACTGCGCTGCCTGCCGTGCGGTGGCTCTGCGGTTCCCGAAGCGCTGATCAAGTCGTTCGATGCGCTCGGTGTCCCGGTCGTGCAGGCCTGGGGAATGACCGAAACATCACCGCTGGCGACGGTCGGTAAAACGCTGAGCGTGATGGATAGCTGGAGTGAAGACGAGCGCCGGGCCGTGCGCATCAAGCAGGGATTGGCAGTGCCCTTCGTCGATATGCGTATCGTGGGTGATAATGGAGTCGAACAACCGTGGGACGGTACCAGCCTGGGTGAACTGCAGGTGCGCGGACCGTGGATCGCGGGCGAATATTACAACGACGAGCGTTCCGCAGCCGCCTTCGACCGCGGCTGGTTCAAGACGGGCGATATCGCCAACATCGACTCGATGGGCTACCTGCAAATCGCCGATCGAGCCAAGGATGTCATCAAGAGTGGTGGCGAATGGATCTCCAGCGTCGAGCTGGAAAACGCCATCATGGGACATCCACAAGTGCTCGAGGCCGCGGTAATCGGGCTGCCCCATGAACGTTGGCAGGAGCGTCCCCTGGCATGTGTCGTGCCGAAACCCGGGACCGAACCGACGAAGGAGTCGATTCTCGAGTATCTCTCCACCCGTGTCGCCAAGTGGTGGATGCCGGAGGATGTGGTGTTCGTCTCCACCATCCCCAAGACCAGTGTGGGCAAATTCGCCAAACGCGAGCTGCGAGAACAATTCAAGGATTACCACTGGAGTGCATAGGTGAGGCTACCTTGAACGCGGGAGTTGTTCTCACAACGAGCCCGGAGACCTGAGCCATTTCGGCACAGAACCTGTTCTGGTGACGGACGAGCCTCTGCAACCACATCAAAACGTGCGGATGGATCTGTCCTAAAGCGAGGAACGGATTTTGCGATAGACCGGTCCCGGTAGGCTGGTATGAAAAGCGATTCCCCCTCCGCTTCGGGTCGAAAGAACGGACTCATCATCCATCCCCTGCACTGGGAGGACGTCGATGCAGTGGCGGAAATGCTGACACACGCCTTCGCCGATGATCCTCTCGTCCACGCCATCTGCACAGCCCCTGCAAGACGCAGAAACACACAGATTCTCTGGAACTTCCGAATGGCAACGCGCGCCCACGCGTTGTCGCCTCAACCCGCCTGGATCCTGTCAACTCCAGCCGTGCACACGCTCGGAGTCGTGCTTGTCTCGCAGCCCAGCATGCGGCTCCAGGCGCTACCGGATATCTGGTTCACCGTACGCGGCCTGTTCCACATTGGATGGGAATGCGCCCGGCGGGGTATCGAGGCAGCAAAGCAAATCGCGGCACACGCGCCACCCCCTCCCTTCACATACGTTCGTACCCTGGGGATCGAGGTGGAATCCCAACGCCGTGGCTACGGCTCACGATTGTTGCAACATGCCATCGCGCAAGCGTGCGAGGAATGGCCTGTGTATCTGGAAACCGCCAAACGGCAGAACATCGATTTCTATCAACAGAACGGGTTTGAGTGCATCGGGGAATTCACTTGCCTCGGGGTCTCCATATGGCGGATGCTCAGAAAACCCACCGGCGACGGACCGCCGGTCCTGCAGGGTAAGCCCTGAAACACAGAGCATTCGGGTTGCCCGCCTGAAACGATTGGGCTAGACAGCAGCGGACAGAGGAACGACGTGCACGGGGCTGTAGCTCAGTTGGGAGAGCGCTTGAATGGCATTCAAGAGGTCGACGGTTCGACTCCGTTCAGCTCCACTTCTACCCAGAGTCGGACGTCGCTGATGGGACTGAGCTACCGCCTCCTTCGCCTGCTGCCCCTCCTGGTGATTCTGCTCTCCTTGCTGGCCAACACCGGTTGCGCCAGCCGTGATCCGTATTCGTCTCGCGTTGAGCAGAGATCTTCGATCGAACGCCCCGCGCGGACCATCGAAGAAGAGACGGAGTGGTACGATCACATCGGCCAGGTGGGAGTCGTGCTGCTCGTCGTCGGCTTGGCCGTCGGCGGGATTCTGGTGCCGCTCTTCCTGCTCAACTGAAAACGCCGGTTCCGCGGAACATGCATCGAATCGGAATTTTCGGTAAACGGACCGAATGCGGGTCCTTCTCGCTGCAACCGTCGCACTGAACCTTGGCGGGATTTCGGCAGCCAGCGCTACCGTACTGCCGCGGTACGAGATCCGTGCCACCGTCACACGCCTGCCTCCTCGCATCGCAGGAAATGTGACGATTCATTTCGCCAACTCCACAGATCATTTGCTCGATCACGCCGTCCTGTTCCTGTTTCCGAATCGATTTTCAGGTCCGGAGCTGGACACCGGCGTCAATGACTTCAATCGCCCTTTCGTCTACCCGGAACAGGAATTTGATCCTGGTGGTCTTCGTATCGAGGTCCGGGATGCCTCTGCCGCCAACTCGGACCTTCTCCCCCAGCAACCGGTCCAAGCAGCGCACCTGTGCGCTGGCTGTGCGGTGCGTGTTCCACTGCTCCCGCCGCTCCCTCCCGGTGAGTTCCGCACCCTTTCGATCGATTTCCAGACCACGATCCCCTATCGGTTCGGCAGTTTCGGCTGGTTTGACGAGCAACTCACACTGGCCGGCGGCTGGCATCCGATGCTCGCCACGCTTGGCGGCGGCGGATGGGAAACCGACTCTCACCCGCCAGCGGCGCAATTCGAAGTCCATCTGGACTTTCCCGAATCTCCACACGTGATTCTGAATGGTATCGAAGCTGTGCATACGCGCCATCTCGATACCGAGATCGATCATGCGCATTTCCTCACTCTCATTGCCGCAAGCCACTTCGAACGGCGAACCACAGAGGTGGGGAGGACTCGCATCGAGTTGCTGACTCCCCCGGCACGGCGATTCTCACGGGTGAGTGGCCAGGCGGATCCGCCCGAGCAGCTCCTGGAAACGCTTGCTGATGCCGTACGCCATGCGCCAGCGGCACTTGGAACACCGCCCGATTCACTACTCGTTGTCCAGGCTCCCTTACGGATGCAGCTCGTTGCCCCGGCCGAAGGAATGTTGGTTGTTTCCGACCGTGCCATCAAAGTTCACTATCTCCTGCGGCCCTACCACGAACGGCACATTGCCCGGGCCATCTACCAGGAGTGGCTGCACCGCGACCCACAGAGGCGAAGAGATGACGACGACCGGTGGGTGACGCGCGGTACGGCACAGACCCTTGCGGACCGGTACATGGGTCAGCGCCCACCGGTCCGGTCCGTGCAGGAATGGATCGATCAGTTCAATACGTTTGCGATCGTCGATCGATTCGAAACGGCACCGCGCATCCCCTTTGTCGACACCTTTTTCGAGAAGCGCACCGAGGACGACGAACTGCACGAACAGATCGACTCCTTCAACAACGACCTGCCACCGGGCGATGTCGTCTTCAACAAACTGAAGGACTCCCTCGGAGAGGCGCGTTTCGGCGAAATTCTCGATTCGTATTTGAAGGGCAAGGAACCGTTCCGCATCCATCTGCGACGGTCCTGTGGCGATCCCTGTCTGAGACAAGCGGAGCAGTGGCTGTCGCCCTATCCGCTCATCAACTACTCGCTGGAAGACGTCGAACGGAACGAGCCGTCAGAGTCTGGCTATCGCCAATCGTTCACACTGCGCCGTGAAAGCAGTCGTCCGGTCTCCGAACCCGTGGATGTCTCTCTGCGCAGTCTCGGCGGTGAGATCGTGCGCGTGCGCTGGACCGGTGAGGGCGATGCAAAGCGGTTTGCGATCGACACTCGCGAGCGCGTCTTTCGCATCGAGCTCGACCCGTCACGGCGTCTCATCGAAACGACACGGGCCGACAATGCGCATCTGGCCGAGATCCAGTTCGTGATCGACAGTGCGGAAATGGAAGTCACCTCGACCGAATTCGGATTCGCGGCGCTGGGTGTGGTGCGCCAACGATACGACTATCGAAAAGACTTCGGCATTGCTGCACTCTACAGCGATCGTGGTATCGGTGTTGCGGTAGGGCCACGCTTACACTGGGGTATTCCGGTCGATGCGAACACGTATCGTCACAACTTCTTCGGGTACTACACGATTACGGCGCTCGACGGCTCCTTCGATGACAAGAGTCGCCCCGGAGTCCGGACCCGTGGCCACAGCAACGGAATCGGCTTCCGCTACGACTACAGCACGGTATACGGGTACGACAATCCGACCGACACGGTCCGTTTCCGGATGTTTGGCGATTGGTTCGACACAGCGATGGGCAGCACCTACGACTATGCCGACTGGGGTGTTGCGGCGACGATCACCACACCGATCCGGACACCGCGCACCGTGTTGGCCTTCGATACACTGAACGGCTTCTCCCGTCCCCTCGGGAACAGCGTGGTACCCTTGCAGGGACAGTTCAGTCTGGGCGGATCACGATCGATCCGCGGCATTGGCGCCCAGGAGGAATTGAGGCGCAATATCTTTCTGTTGCGTGCCGAAATCCGCCGCAGCCTCTATCCGGAAGTGGATCTGAACATGCTCGACATGGCAGTGATCCGGCGCTGGCAGATCCGCCTTTTCGTCGATGCAGGACAGGTGAGCAATTCGGCCGGCGCAGTCTACGATCCGCGGCGTTACGCAGTCGGTGTCGGGACGGGAATCGCTTTCACCTATGAGGTCTTCGGCTTCTTTCCGGCCCAGGCCTATCTCGAAGTGGCAACTCGCGTCGATCGTACAGATTCCCTGAAAGACGTGCAGGTTCTATTTGGCAGCCGCCAGGCTTTCTGAGAGAACCACCCGTCGATGGCACAGGAACAGGAGCGGCGGGCAGTCATCACGGGATGCGGGGTCATTTCCCCGTTGGGAAACGATGTCGAGTCGTATTGGAATGGACTCCTCGCCGGACACAGCGCCATTGCCCCGATTCGTAATTTCGATGTGACGGATCTGACGATGGCGCAGGCTGCGGAGGTCACGCATTTCGATCCACGTGTGTGGCTGACCGGTGAGGAGGCGGAGCGGTTCGAACGGATCGACCAGTTCGCGCTTGCCGCGGCACGACAGGCTCTAAAGAACAGTGGTATCGATTCCGCAATGCTCGAATCGGATCGGGCCGGCGTCATCATCGGTACGACACTGGGCGGAATGGAAGCCGGTGAAGACTGGATGCGTGGACGGATCGCCGCGCAGCCGTTCATCACGCAACGCCTGTGGAGCCATCCCTACTACGCCACGGCCACGAATCTGGCGCGTCGTCTGGGGATGCGCGGGCCGGTGATCAGCCCGTCGATCGCCTGTGCTTCCGGTACCCATGCCGTTGGTATGGCAATGGAATTGATCCGTGCCGGGCATGGGGATCTGTTCGTCGCCGGTGGAGCGGAATCTCTCTGCCGGTTCGTCGTCGCCGGTTTCAACTGTTTGCGCGCTACCACAGGCGACACGGTTCGTCCGTTCGATGTGCGGCGCTCGGGTTTACTTCTCGGTGAAGGCGCGGCCTTGTTGGTCGTGGAGTCGCTCGAACATGCACGACGCCGTGGCGCACCGGCGCTGGCCGAGGTGCTTGGAACCGGCCTGTCCGGAGATGCAACGCACATGACGGCACCGGCTCGTGACGGAGCGGGCGCCATACGAGCGATGCGTATGGCGCTGGCTGATGCCGGACGGCGACCTGACGAGGTGGATTTCGTCAGCGCCCACGGCACGGGAACCGTCTACAACGACGCCATGGAAATGGTGGCCATTGCGAGTGTCCTCGAGAAGAAGACACCTGGAGTCCCTGTAAACTCGATCAAGGGGAGTATCGGTCACAGCCTGGCGGCGGCAGGCGCCTTCGAGGCCATCCTGTGTGTGGAAATTCTGCGCCACGGAAAGATACCGCCCACGGCGAACTGCGAACAACTCGATCCAGCCTGCCGCCTCGATATCGTGCGCGGCCGGACAAGAGCGCAACTCGTGCGAATTGCTCTGTCCACTTCGTCCGCCTTTGCCGGCGCCAATGCGGCGATCGTACTCGGAAGTGTATGAGCAACGACCGGGCTCTCCGCCACTACCCGATCCAACACCCTTACTTGAAATCTTCCGTAAAGAGCACCTGCTGCACGTAAACAAAACGCGGCGTTAGAGGCGGCAGGTTGGCAACGTCGTTGAAAAATGGATCGAAGTTGAAGTCGCGGTTCGGGGGATTGTAGATGTTGCACGCGTTTCCCGTGCCACACCATGGGCCATCGACGTGCGCAGGGGTACCGAGGCTGACGAACGAACCCCAATACGTGAGGGTCTTTCCGCTCCAATTCTCGTGGAACCGCGGGTAGTTCTCGAGGCCACCGTTGTAGGAACTTCCCTGGGTATCGTCGACACCCGCCACGAAGCCGGCGTTGATCCAGGTCGAGGCGGCATTGCGGGAGCCCGATGAAAGCCCCAGATTGCTCTGGCAGTCGTTCATACAACCGGCGTTGGTAAAGTAGGCGTTGGACAAAACATTGATGGAATCTGCCATGAACGCCGCCGGCTGCTTCGGAAGATTGCTCGAAGGAGCGGCGGGGTTACCGTAGGGCGCTGCCGCACGGTTGCCCTGGTTGAAGTCACCCTGAACATACAGTGCTTGATCAGAGACGATGGTCAATCCGGTGGGATCGTTGCTCGAATTCGGAGTGACGGGAAACCAGAGGTTCTGGGAACCGAAGACCCGTACTCCATAATTGTTGGCGCTGGCTGCCGATTGGGGGCCCGTGACGGAGAGATAGAGGATCAAGCCGCCGTCTGTGGTGTCGCCATTGTCGAAGAGCCTGCTGCCGACCGGCTGAGACCGGTTCCATTGCAAAAGGTCGGCAACATTGACGTTGAGCAAATAGATCCATCTCCCTTCGCGCCAGTTGTAAAAGCCGCCGCGCCGGTAGTCGAGATCGCCGGACATACCCGGCTTTCCGGAAAACGCTCCCGTTCCCGTAAAAGTGTTGCTCCCGTACGTACGATCGAACGGACTGGCATTGATTGCCTGGCCCGCCGTGTTGCAGGCGCCGGTGCCAGCGGGACAGCCGATGTAGCGATTGGTCGAATAGCTGCCCGGATTCGACGGATTGGCCTGCGGGTAACAGGACGGATTGGTACTGTCACAGGCCGGGTTGGTATCGCTGCATGTGCATTTGGCCGCATTCTTTATCCCGAGTGTGAAGTTCGTCACCGGCGTGTCCGTGTAGAAAACCGGCCGAGTGCCGGCCAACGTGCCCGTCATCGAACTGGGCGCGCCATTGGCGTATTTCCCGGTTGCTGGATTCGGACCCAGCATGAATGTCTGCAACAGTGACGTCGCGACCGCATCGACACTTCCGCTGACATTCTGGACCTGGATGGCCGCAGGTAGAACCGGACCGCCGGGAAGTTGCCCCGGTGTGTTCAAGTCGAGAACGATACGCAAATCGGCGCGCGTCCAGTAAATCCCGCTACGGCCGATGATGTCCGGTTGCGGGATATTGATGCTCTCGATGTTCGAGACGATGCTGCCTTTCCAGGCAGCAAGCGACGAGGGAGGGACCACGCTCGATCCGCCGCCCGAGCAGGGCATGACCCGCGGGTCCAGATCACCAAACGGCGCAACGACATCCTGGAGCATGTCGATACTGACCGTACCGAGACAGGCAGAGGTGTTTTTGCGGCCACGGTAGATGTTACCTTTTGCCGTCACCTGTACGGTGTTGATCCCGGCCGCCGGGTCATCGATGACACTCAGGGTACGGCCCGATTCGGCATTGAGATAAAGATTCCCGTTCGTATGGATCCGGCCGCGCAGCGTCATATCCGCGCCCGGAAGGATCTCGAGATCACGCCCGTAGAACGCAACAAACTGGAACAGGGGGATATTACCCACCAGAAACTCGGCACCGACACTGGCCTCTTCATCGGTGTTGGCCTGGTTGATGGCCTTCGAACTCACGGTGTAGCCGTATTCGAGCGAATTCAGTCCGGCAAAGAGTTGACCCGCCGGAATGGTGATGTTGTGTGGGTTGCCCGGCTTTTCGGAGAGTTGGTAGGTGACGGTTCGCGTGCCAAGGTTCGTGGTTCGCGGCGAAAAATCGCTGCCACTGGGCACCAGGTAATCGAGGAACTTGGTCTTGAACTCGCCCATTCCCTGGCTCAGGCCCGATTCCGCGGCGTAGAATCCGGTCACCGACTGGCCGTAGGCGCCTCGAAGTTGTGTGTCCATCCTGACCTTGGTTGCCATGGCCACGGCAAGCGCAGTGACAAATAGAAGAGTCAGGATGACCCCGATCAGAACAATGCCCCTGTTATCGGACATTCGGCAACGCATGGCACCCCTCTATTGCGGCAGCAGGTTGCGCGGCTTGACCGCCGCTTCGATGACCCGCTCGAGATACTGGCCGTTCATCATCTTCTTGTCGGAGCGGGCCGAAACGGAAACATACACCTGCTCCACCAGTCGCCATTCATCCTCGTTGGCCGGCAGATCAACCACATCGCAAGGTGGGCAATTGCGACGCAACTGGTACTGGAAATTCAACTTCTGCATACCAACAGCGAATGATTGTGCCGGATTGCCGTTGACCTGCTGCATCAACTGTGGCGTGCCGTCCGAGGATCGGTTCATCAGAAAATAGTGGCGGTCATCGACGGCATACACTCCGCTACCCGCCGGATAGGTATTATTGAATACGATACTCCGCCCGAGTGTTTTTGCGCCCGAACTGATGCTCGTGATCGTGAAGAATTCCCCGACTCCCGAAACGCTTCGAATGTAGGCCCACATTCCGGGCGCGAAACCGTTGATATCGTCGACCGCAACCGTGGTCCCCGACTTTGGCGTGTTCCCGGTTGTCGCTGCACGCACACACGACATGTCGGCGCGTACCAGGCCGGTCCGGGTCCAGATATGATCCAAATCTCCGGAGTTCGTGCCGTCGAGCGCGACGAAATCGCCTGTCACGGGAAGACAGGCGCCACTGAGACGGATATCCCGCACCAGGGTATCGATGGCAGCGCGCGCATTGACGTTTGCCTCTGTCGCGCGCGACTGGTTCTGCATGAAGGTCTTCGATGATTGCATGAAACCCGTGGTCGCCGCGATGACGATCGCCATCATGGCGACCGCCATAAGCAACTCGACCAGGGTGAACCCACGCTGATCAGCGACGTACTTGTGTGTACACGGTCGAAACCGAGACATTGCGATCTCCGCTGTTGTCGGCCCAGTCCACCCTCACGACCACCTTCTTCATGTTTGTCGACGGAACATTGGTGGTGACGTTGGTGTTGATCGTGAACGTCTTGTTGCCGATGGTTTTCGAAGCGCTCCGGTTGGTCATCGCATCGTAATCCAGAGCACGGACCGCCTCGAGTTCATTCTCGGCAAGCGTGTAGGCCTGTGTCATCAGCACATTGCTCGCCGCCTGGCGAGTCTGCTGGACGAGAAATGGCCCAATCGCTGCGATCGTCAGGCCGAACAGCATCAGAGACACGAGAGTCTCGACCATCGTGAGTCCATCGGCCTGCCGGAGGTGGCGAGACCATCGTCCCTGCGGCGTTTTCCCCCCGGCCTCGTCTCGCACACGCCAGCACATTGTCGCAGTGGAACGTACGCGCTCAGTTCTCGACATAAGCCTGTCCCGATGGCCAAATGGTCACGAGGTGCGACGAGTAATTGGGGTTCCCAAAAATCGCGTTCAGGGGATAGATATTGTTTGGGTTTGCGTAGGCCACCTGCATGCCACGCGTATTGAAGCGCAGGTGGTTTCCCTGATCTGTCTGCAGATTGAGCGTCGTACCGGCCGGCAGCGTTACGTCTCGTAACGTCTTGTCATGAATCCAGCTACTCCCCGATAGTTTCATGCTCCGGACCTGATATCGCGTCGACGACACCGGGTGGACACAGATCTGGACGCCTGAAACGATGGCCTTCGAACGCGCGAATCGCACGTCGGCAACGAACTGATCGATTGCCGCATTCGATCGCAAACTACGTGCATTGAGGTATGGCATCGCTGCACCGAGCAAAAGCCCCAGAATTCCGATGGTTGTCACCAACTCGACGAGCGTGAATCCTCGGTCGGATTGCAGGTGTCTCGACATTTCGAATCTCCCTCGGAAGCAAGTCGTGCGCCACAATATCCGGGAACGAAGGGCGTGGGTTTAAGGACGATTTACATACCAGCCCCATTGGCGGCCGCCATGGCGGCCACCTCTATCGCCAATTTCTTGACATCCATTGCGGGATCAGTCGCCGCGCCGCATGGTACCGATGCCATGTATGTCGATATGCAGGATCGAACGGCGCGGGCAGGCCAGGCAAGCGACTTCCCCATCTACATCCACGTTCCACCGTCGACGCGCAGGATCTGGCCGGTGATGAAACGGGCATCGTCGCTGGCCAGGAACACTGCGGCCCGGCCGATCTCCTCTGGCTGTCCGCCGCGCCCAAGCGGGATATGGGCAGTGATCGCCTCACCGTAGAATTTCACCATTTTTTCTCCCATGTCGCTGAGGACCAATCCCGGAGCGATGCCATTGACGCGCACGCCGGAGGGCGCGCACTCTTTCGCAAGACATTTGGTCAGCGCACTCACCGCGGCCTTGGCGCTGTAGTAGGGCGACCCCAGCGGCCCACATGTATCCGCTCCTACCGACGAGATTAAAATGATCGAACCGCTACGCTGGTCGACCAGGTGTTTCGCCGTGGCCTTGCACGTGTAGAAGACACCGTTGAGGTTGGTCCCGATAATGCGGTGCCAATGATCAACGTCCATGTCCCAGACCGTCGCTACGCGTGAGGCAATGCCCGAGTTGGCCACGACGATATCGAGACGCCCATAGTGATTCAGAGACGATTCCACGAGCGCCTGCACTTGTCCCCAGTCGGACACATCGGCCTGCAACGCGACCGCTCGCCGGCCAAGATCGATGACCGCGCCGGCCGTCTCCGCCGCGGCCGCCTCGTTTCGCCGGTAATTGATCACCAGATCTGCCCCTTCGCGGGCAAATTCGATCGCGATGCCACGCCCGATGCCGCGCGAGGACCCGGTGACCAGCGCAATCTTTCCATCGAGTTTCCCCATGGACTGAACCCCTCCCTGTTTTCGACGAGTCGCCGATCCGACGATCTTTGGACAAATGATTCAGGACTTGAACCGTTCGTCGAGTGCGTAGTGACGTTCGAGTTCCACGAGATCGTTGAACTCGTCGAACGACAGGAGACGATGCAGTTCGTCTCGCATCGTGCCCGAACGGCGCAGTGTGGCGTATGTGTCCCGTAACGCGCGGGCGGTGGCAAGCAGGCCGGCCAGTGGCGTGACAATCAGATGGAAACCAAGATCATGCAGTTCATCGGGCGACAACAACGGTGTTTTGCCGTGTTCCACCATGTTTGCAACCTTCGGACCGGGAACAGCCCGGGCAATCTTCTCCAACTCGTCCACCGACTCCGGCGCCTCGATGAAGACGGCGTCCGCTCCCAGATCGTACGCTGCCTTGCCGCGTTCCATCGCCTCGTCGAGCCCCACGGCGGAACGTGCATCGGTGCGTGCAACCAGGAAAAGGTCGTGCTCGCCGCGTGTTTCAAGAACGGCACGCAGTTTGTGGATCCACTCTGAACGCTCGCTGACGCGTTTGCCGCGCATGTGGCCACAGCGCTTCGGCCACACCTGATCCTCGAGGAAGAGGCCCGCCGCTCCGGCCTCCTGGTAGAGTCGGACCGTGCGGATGACATTCAAGGCGTTGCCGTAGCCGGTGTCGGCATCCACCAGGACCGGCCTGTCCGTCAACCGGCAGACCCGCCGGGCCGTGTCCGCCATCTCGGTCTGGGTCAGATAGCCGAAATCCGGTTCTCCGATCAGCGTGGCGGCGACGCTGAAGCCACCGATGAAAAGCACTTCAAATCCGGCGCGATGCGCCAGGCGGGTGGACAGTGCATCGTAGACGCCACCGAGCACCAAAGGACGATTTTCGGCCAGAAGCTGCCGGATCGTCTGTGCTTTGGTCACACCTGTCATCGGTTTACCAACCGCTCTGGCTGCCTTTCAGCGACTGCAGTCTTAGATCGGGAAACGTTCCCGTAACCAACCTGTAACATGCCGCAGCGCCAGAGGAGCGCCACTGCGTTCCTGCGTGCCAACTCCGAATCCATAGTGGTCTCCCGGTGCGGATTTGAGTTGCTTGTCGCTTGCCCCCAGAGCATCGAACGCGATTTTCACGTCGCCCGGGAAGATCGCATTGTCACCACGGTAGTAGACTACCAGTGAGGGCACCCGGACAAGCGGCGCATTGCGCAGAACATCGGCATTGGAGGAAATTCCCGACCAGGTGCTGAGCCAGGCGCGAGCCGTCTGTACGCGGCCAAATCCGAATTCCATGTAATTCGAGAGATCCGGCCGGTAGGAGAAGAGCGAACCAACATCTCGCTCGGACGGATCGAGAGAGAGATCGAACATGCGCAGATCGGCTTCCGTGCGGTAGACGACGAGATAGGGACAAACGACGGCGCCACGCATGGCGCGCGATCGTTCCGCCCACGGACGGCGGGCAAAATCGGGAGATATGAGCTCGTGTCTGGCTTCGGCTCGTTGTCGCAGGATATCCCGGGCCATCCCGTCGATGCGCTCGACACGTGTCCGCTGCGCGGCACGATACCGATCGACGAAACGCGGGGAATAATGGCTCGACGCCGGCGGCTCGCGGTAGCCATTGTCGGGGTTGAACGGATCCAGACTCGGATCGCAGGAGAGAGGATCGTGCTCATCGGACACCGACGGATCGATCATGCCCATCAGAATCTTTCCTTCACCCAGATGGGCCGCCAGATTGATGTAGCCGTCGACACACAGGAGTTCGTGCGCGTTCAGGTCGAGATAGTCGCCGGCCGGCGTCTGCGTGAGACGACCAGGGGGTTCGGTGCAGGATTGCGCGATATAAAAGGCAAACAACGAACCACCGCCACTGTTGCCGCACAGAACGATCTTGTCGAAACCGCGCTTTCGCAGGAAGCGCACGCCAGCCGCCACATCGAGCAGAAGATTTTCGTGCACACACAACTCGTCATTGTTCAACCAACGACTATTCTGCCCGAACGCGGCGTATCCGGCCTCGACGATCGCCGGGATCGCGTAGTGGCGGCTCATGTCCGCCTTGGGGTGCATGAAACACACGACGGTCTTCGCATTACCCTTCGTGTAGAGGATTCCGTTGCTCAGACCGCCATCTGCGGCTTCGAGGCTGACAGACTCCTGCCTCACTTCACCGTCGATGCTGCCATACGACACACATTTGTACGGATTCTCGTAACGGCCCAGTCGCACTCGGATCTCCTCGGTGTGGCCGGTTGTGTGACGAATCGCGGACAAGGTCAACGAAAACGGAGCTGCTGGTCTTATCGGCTCCGATCCTCCCACACCGGGGCACCTCAGCCGGCTCGCACCGCTTCACTCAACCGCACCACCACCTCGCGCCCTTCATCTGGCTCGCGCACTTCGCGCGTGGTGAGATGCAGGCCGTGCCTGGCGCAGGCGTCGGACAGACCACGATCGAAGGTCCGCACCGATTCGCAACACAATAATCGGCCGTCGCGCGTCAGATTTCCGGCTGCGAACCCCACCAATGCCTCCTGCAGATGCGGATCGTAGGTCACGTCTGCGGCACAGATCAGGTCGAACGGAGCATCAAATCGAACTTCATGAAGGTCGGCCTGCCGGATCTCGGCCTCGATGCCGTTCAAACGTGCGTTGGCCCTGGCAAACGCAACACCCGCCGCGTCTCGGTCGAACATCACCACCGTTGCCTGGCGCAGTGCCGCGACAATGCCAGACAACCCGAGCCCACAGCCAACCTCAACCACACGGTGTCCCCGGCACTCGACTTCTGTCGCCAGAAGGCGGGCCAACGCACGACTCCCCGGCCACAGATGTGCCCAGTACGGAGGTTCAGGCGCGTCAGGATCACGCAACAGCGCCTCCGTATCAACGTAATCCTCCAACCTCCGCACGGTGTGGAGCCAGACCTCCAGCGAGCCGATGGCAATCTTCAACACACGGGTGGGAAATCCCGAGATGACGGGGGAATTCCCCTGAGCGAGCGCTGCAATCCCCGTTTCCGATTCTGACCTCGTGGCATTGCGACGTGACGTCACGCTTCGAGCCTCAAACCTGGAAGCGAAGGGGATGTTGCGGATGCCCGCGCTGAAGGGCACTTCCCTCATCTTGTACGGAGCACGGCCTCATGACGATGGATCTCCCGCTCAAACCGGTGTGCTCAGCTCGCGCCGCACGAAGTCCAGAAACCGGATCAGGCCTCTCAAACGCGACGTTCCCCGGGAGCGCATGGAAAGGAGAAACGCGGGCAGATCACGCAAGCTGAAGACGAGAATCCCGGCGCCCCAGACGGGTCCGTCCGGACTGCCCTCATGAATCCGCGTGTAGAGGGTCACCTGTTCACGAGGCGTCGGACCCGGAACGCGCATGAACTTGACCCCGTTCAGGAAATACATCCCCCCGGCATCGCCACGGAAGGAAAACTCATAACGCATGAGTTTCCTCTTCGTGGCGGGATCTCGGACATACATTTGCAAGCGGCCCTGTGAGATCTTTTGAGCCGTTGCCAGCCCAGGAAACGTCACAGTCCCCTCAAGGCGCGCGGCATGCTGCGGATCGCGAATGCACTCCGCCAGATCGTCGATCTCCACTGTCATATCGGCGGTGAAGTACGTTCCCGCTGCACGGCCACGCATCGCACCCATTCGGGAATCGTCGGTTCCCGCGCTCAGCGGGCCTCGCATACGCTCGCGAAAGAAAAATCCGATCGGTTCCGGGGTCATGCTTCGCACTTACTTCCCAACGCGCGATCATACAAGGAAATCGGCACCGGCAGTCCGAAGAGCCGGGCTGAACAAATACCCGTCGGAACGCCCACGAGACAGCACCGCAAGCTGCTCTGAATCAACCCATCCCGACAGGCCGAAGAGGCCATCTCAGCAAGAGCGACCTCATGCCAGGTAGCCGCGCGGTCCGGAGGCAACCACGATGGGGGCGGCATACCGCAGGGAATGATCCGGACCGATGTCGATCTGCTGCAGGCTGACTTCAAACTGTCGCAAGGGGGATCTCACCAGAGCTGCCAGGCGTGCCGCATCACCGCTGCGCACCACGGCGGGCTCGCCATGCTCCACGGGATGTACGGTGCGCCACCCTTCCGGCGCAACGATGTTCGAAAATTCCTCGATCGATGCGATTACCTGCGAGTGCGTCCACCAGCTACTCGCCCAGATCTCCTGCATCACCATCCAGTAGTCGAATAGAGCGACCGCCGTTCCTTCGAACTCGAAATACCGGTACAGCAACTCCACATCCCGGGTGGGCTGATGCCGCTCCTGCTCCTTCATCGAGTCCGGCGGCGGGTGCCAATCGAGCAGTCGGCGGATCTGGGAAACATCGGTGCTGGCACGCGCCACGAACGGACGCAGCAAAACATCCTGCCCTCGCTGGCCGTAGCAGCGATAGCGAACCACAAAGCCGTCCGGCAGCTTCACCGAGTCCACCTCAGCCAATGTCGCGGCGGCGTTCGCTTCGAAAAATCGCTCCCAATAGGTCGCGTCTGCCGACGCCACGGGCGGACAGGCGTCACTGGCCCGCCGCCGTGCCTGTCCAATCCGCTGCAAAGTGGCGCGGACGTGCTCGGCTGGAATGAACTCGACGCTCATGTGGCAGACCATGGCGATGAGATTCCGGCTACGCAAGCCGGTTTCGGTGCACTGAAAATACCGTTTCTTCGCAAGGATTTGCTTGACCTGATCCCGGCTCGGATATAGGAAGCGCACACGACATAGGCCGAATCTTCGGAGACGAAGAGCGGGGGAACCACAAGATATGGGGTGAATCCGGCGACGACGAAAGTCCGACACCGGACGGGGAACTCTTTGAACCCGAACCCGTCAGCTAACTTCGCAGGCCTTCAAGGAGAGGCGTCAATATCTGGCGTTTTCCGGGAATTCTTCCAACCCGGGAACACGGTGTGGACGGCAACGATGACCGTATGTGCGGTTGGGTGCGGCCTCTCCCTCTTGTATGTCGCGGGAAAGGAAAACGGGGTCGTGCCACGCGTATATCTTCGAGCCCGAACGATGCTCGCCGGAGCAGTTGCCCTTGCTCTGTGCGTATCCGCCCACCCTGCAAGCGCGGCACCCAAGCCGGCACGTGGCCTTGCCAAGCCAGGCAAGAGCACGAGTGCAACGCACCGGCCGAAGCGTAGCGTTGCCAGATCGGATAAAAGCACCGGTGCCGCACACACGGTGCGCCGCACGATCCAGAGCGGAGGAACGCTCACCGGGGTCCTGCGGGAATTCGGCCTGAGTCCGCGACAGATCAACGAATGGGACGAGTCGATGCGCGTGGCCGCGGGCAATTTCCGTTTGAGTCCGGGGCACGTGCTCAACCTGCGCTTCAACGGTCGCACCCTGACCTCCCTCAGCTATGAAGTCGATGACTGCATGCGCGTCATCGTCGAACGCCACGCCGGGGAACTCCGTGGCCGCTGGGAACCCTTGCAGGCTCGTGTGAAACTGGCCGCCGCGGAAGGCATCGTCGTCAAGAGCTTCTTTCAAGCCGCGCGGCAGGCCAACATCCCCGACAAGATCGTCTCCCAGATGGCCGACATCCTTGGTTGGGAATACGATTTTCGACGTGTGCAACCGAACGACCGGTTCCGGGTACTCTACGAGCGGCGCATCAGCGCCGATGGGCGCGCCCTGCCGCCCGGCAAGATACTCGCGGCAGAAATTCGTGGCACACAGCGTGTGGCACAGGCCTTTTACTTCGACGACAATGGCCAGGGAGTCTACGTCGACGGGAAAGGGCGAACGCTCTCCAACGGCTTTCTGCGTTATCCGGTCGAGTTCTCACGGATTACGTCGCACTATTCGAAGGCCCGCTTCCATCCCATCCTGCACGTGAGCCGCCCGCACAATGGCGTCGACTTCGCCGCCTCGACGGGCACACCGGTGCGGGCGGCCGGAGACGGCATGATCGCCAGCGCCGGCCGCAATGGCGACTACGGTAACCACATCGAAATCCGTCACGAAAATGGTTGGTCGACCACCTATTCGCATCTGAACTCCATCGCTTCCGTGGTGCACCCCGGCCAACCGGTGAAACAGGGGCAAATTATTGGCACCGTCGGACAGACCGGGTTGGCGACCGGACCGCACCTCCATTTTGCTCTCTATCGCAACGGCCAGTACAGCAATCCGCTGACCGCCAAGGTCGAGTTACGGCGCGACGTGCGTGACCCGAAACGTTTTGCGTCGGCGAAGCAAGCGCTGCTGCGACAAATCGCCAGTCTCGTGCGGCCGGCAGTGCGCGTAGATCCGATCCCGGTCATGGTAGCCGCACTGCCCCTGTCACAACGGCCAGCGCCAGTGACCCTCACGTTCTAAGAGGCTGGCGGCCCGCCCACGGTCTGATCCGGTCTGTCTCGACGTGAATTGTACCACGTTCAGCACAATCCGCTTCCCCAGAGACGTTCCCGCAGCCCCGAGGCCCGTTCGACACGCCGTTGCACCGTCGCATGCACGACATCGGGGCTGCCGTAAATGGCCACCGTCTTACGGGCCCGGGTAACGGCGGTGTAGAGCAACTCCCGCGAAAGGATCGGTGAGACCTCGTCCGGAAGCACCACCACGATGTCATCAAATTCCGAGCCCTGACTCTTGTGTACGCTCATCGCAAAAACAGTTTCGTGCGGGGGCAGGCGTGACAGGGCAAACTCCCGCAACTCTCCCTTTTCCCCCTCGAATACCACGAGGCGGTGCATACCTCCGCTGCCAGCGACCACCACTCCCACATCTCCATTGAACAACCTCAGGGGATAGGCGTTTTTGGTGACGATGACCGGGCGGCCGACGTACGCCTCTCCCTCGATGTCCACCAGTTCCGCCTCCATCAGAGCTTCCTCGATCAACTGATTCATGACCTCAGCTCCGCCAGGCCCATGCCGGTGCGCACACAGCACACGGAACTTGTCCAACGCGCGCAATCGCTTCACCGGATCTTCCTGGCGCAGGCTTGGTTCAAACCCCCTGCAGATCTGATCCTTCAGGATAGGGCTGAGAACGTCTCTTACAGGCGTTTCGAAGAGCTGCACATCCGGTCTGTCTTCATCGCACAGGAGTTGCAACGCGGTATCGGCATCACCATCGTGAATGGCTCTCGCCAGAGCATCGATGCCACTGTCTGCTGCGTATCGGTAGCTGCGCGTCAACCGCACGACGGAGTCCCAGATCCCGGTATGCACCGGCGCATCGGAAGCGGCAGGCAGAACATCACCCGTAAGCCGTTCGATCTGTGCGGCCAGCTCATGCGAGTAGGAATGCGGTGCCCCACTGTTGCAGATGTCGCCCAGGACTGCGCCCGCCTCGACCGAGGCAAGCTGATTCTGATCACCGAGCAGAATCAGCCGTGCATGCGGTAGCGTGGCAGCGGCGAGGCGCGCCATCAGGCCAACGTCGACCATCGACGCCTCGTCGACCAGAACCACATCGGCCAATAGCGGGTTGCTGGCGTCATGGCGGAATCGCGTTGAACTGCCACCGATCGACTGCAGACACCGGTGAATCGTCTGCGCCGCAGTCTCGGGGATCTCGTTCTTGATCTCGTCAGAAATATCGAGACTTCCTTTGGCTTTCCGGATCGATTCATTCAGCCGTGCCGCCGCCTTTCCGGTAGGCGCCATGAGAGTGATCCGCGGCGGCCGTTCTCCGCGCCGATGTGCCAACTCGATCAGAAGAGCCAGGATCTTCACCACCGTGAAGGTCTTTCCCGTACCCGGACCACCGGAAATGACACAGAGCCGGCGCTGCAGGGCCAGAACGGCTGCAATTCGTTGCCAGTCGATCTCCCGCACTTCAGGTGCCTGCGCCGCAAACAGGCGGTCGAGAATCATCCGCAACCACACAGGGTCGACATCGGCTTCCAGCGCAGCCGCGCGTTCAGCGACCGAACGGGACAGCGACGTTTCGTGGTCCCAATAGCGGCGGAGATAGAGCCGATTGCGATCGTCCAGCACGAGCGGAGTCTTCTCATCGGGCCCACCAACGAGAAGACTCTGAGACAATGCATCCAACCAACTATTGTAACTGGGCCAGATCCGGCCCTTTATCGTATTTCCCTTTTCATCCTGCAGGACCGGTGGATCTTGGAAGAACTGCTCGAAGTCGAGGCAAACATGACTCTCGCGCACGGCACGTGACGTGAGTGCAACGGCCAGAGTCACCTTTCCATCCAGCTCGCTTCCCAACCGTGTCAAGGCACGCGCAAGATGCAGATCTACCCGGGAAATGTACTCGATCTCACACAGCTTCTCGAGGCTGATCACCGGATGCCTCCAGCAAAAACCTCGGACAGCCCCTGCACCAACGCCCACGGCGGCCGGTCGGCGAAGATCCCGTTTCCCGCTGCATAGTCCGGCGACATGCCGCGCAGGAACAGGTAGTACACACCGCCGAAATCCCGCTCATACTCGTAACCCGGCAGCCGGTGCTTCAGGTATCGATGCAGTGCGACGGTGTAGAGATGATACTGTAACGTGTAGTGATGCCGGAGCATCTCGGGCCACAGACGCTCGGGCGTGTAGGCGCCGGGGTCCGGACCGAGATGGTTCGACTTATAATCTGCGATGTACCAGCGCCCGTCGTGTCTGAACACCAGATCGATGAAGCCTCTCAGAAAACCCTGCAGGCCCCGGAATCCGAGCTGGGCAATGCGCGCCGCCGTCTTGGGCCCGATCGGCGTTCGCCCGTACTGGTCAAACACCCGCGCCAGATGCTCGGGTAACACACCGCAACCGCGCTGCACACCAGCGCATCCGGTAGCGTCTTCACCGGCCGGATCAGGGAACGAAGCTGTGGACTCTACCGGTAGCAGAAACTCCATCTCGGTAAGGCGCTGTGTCTCAGGGATGTCACGCAAGCGCAGACCCGACGGATCGAGCGGCGTGTCGAGGATCTCACGCAGTGAACTCACAACCACATCAGCCCAGCGAGTCTCCAGGTCCTGGTACTCGAGTGCCTGGATCACCTGCTCCCGGAGGACCGTCGCGTCGTCGGCTGGGTCCAGCTTCTCGAGAACGTGGTGGAGGAATTGTCCCACTCGTGTGCCGGCCGGGAATTCGTGCAACCGGATCGGTTCTTCGTTGGTGGGTTCCGGAGGCGGCGCCGGTCCGCTCATGTCGTAGTCGACACCTTCACTGGCCGGCTCGCCGACTGACGTCGTTCGAATCAGGCTGCTAAAACTCGCGGTGCGCCAGCTCCGATCGATGATGCGTTCGACGGTGCGACAGGCGATGGAACCGGCTGCGGATTCCGCGGGCACCACTGGGCTGGCCATCTCACGCGCCAGGGTGCGCAACGCAATCGTTCCCTCAGCGCGGGCAACCAGTTGCTTCAGGTCATCGAGCATGGCCTGATCGTCTCCCGCCTTCATGAGAGTCTGGATACGAGCGGCACGTTCCTTCCAGGATTCCGCCATTCCCGGCTGTGCGTGCAGCACATACGCCAGAGCGCTCGACTGGCCATCCGAGAAGGCACCCCAAACCACAGTGCAGCGATGTTTTGCCCGGGTGAGCGCAACATACAGGAGGCGGAGATTCTCGGCGGCGCTTTCCTCCATGGCTCGTTGTACCGAGCCGTCAAAGGGCGGAATACCAAGATCCAGTTTCAAACGGTACCGATCGTCCGGGTCGTGGAATCGGGGCATCCGCTGGTCTTCCTTGTGCAGCAGAGGGGAATCCCAAAGAAACGGACAGTAGACGATCGGGTATTCCAACCCCTTGCTCTTGTGAATCGTCACAAGCTGCACCGCGGAATCGTCACTCTCGAGCCGGATCTGAGCCGCCTCGCGAGCCAGATCAGCGCTCGCCATTTCGTCCGTCATCATCCGATCGAACCAACGGATCAGTCCGTCGGGACTCAGCCGCCCCTCGATCCCGGCAGAATGCAGCAACTCTGCAAGATGCAAAACATTGGTGAGCCGGCGCTCGCCATCGATCCATTCGAGCAATCGCGGCACGACCTGCTCGCCATCGAGCAGGCTGCGAAACGCCGTCATGAATCCACGCGTACGCCAGATCCCATTCCAGTCCTGGAACTTCCGAAGCCATTCGTCCCAGGCCTGTTCATCTTCCTGCAGGGCCGCGAGTTGACTGGCGGTACGACCGAGAATTCGTGTCACAAGAGCCGCACGCACAGCCGGAGCATCGCCCGGATCCGCAATCGCGCGGATGATTCGCCCGATCTCCTCCGCCTCATTGCTCGAGAAAACGCTGCTCTCACTCTGCAGCGCACTGGGTACGCCCAGTGCTCGGAGAGCATCCTGGACGGCCCGGCTCTGTTTGTTTTTCCGGCACAGAACCGCAATGTCGGAATACGTGACGGGTCGCCCGCCGATGGTCGCCCCCGAAGCCACGAAACGCACGATCTCGGCCGCAATCAGATGGGCGATCGACTTGTTCGCCCATGTTTTTGTGATGAGTCCCCGAGCGCCTTCTACACCGGTACGGGTACAGAAGAGCACTTCAAACGGAGCACGATCGGGCTGTGGATCGACAAAGCGATCGGCCTGGACCGCTGACACCCGATGATAGGGGATACCGCGCAACAAGAATGGGGCGTCACAATCACCGAACAAGTGATTGATCGCCGTAATCAGCCGGGGATCGGAGCGCCAGTTGCGCCGCAGCGTATGAACCTGCGAGGCATCCGAGCGGGCAGCGAGGTACGCAAAGACATCGGCGCCGCGGAAGGCATAGATCGCCTGCTTCGGATCGCCGATCAAAAACAGGGGCCGGCCATCCTCGTGGTAGATCCGCCGGAAGATTTCATACTGGACAGGGTCGGTATCCTGGAACTCGTCGATCAGGGCAGCGGGAAAACGCCGGCGAATCCGTTCCGACAGCAGGCCGCCCGTCTCTCCACGCAGCGCCGTGGCCGTATGTTGCAGCAGATCATCGAACGAGTGGACGCGCATGGCATGCTTTCGTTTTTTCAGCTCCACGCGGACATCCTGCATGCAGTCGAACTGCATCTGCTGCCAGCGCACCGCCTCTGGTGTCTCGCCTCGCTGCAACTCGGAGAGAACCTGAATGTCCCGATGCGTTTGCAGGAGATCTGCGAGGCGCTGCAGATGGCCCAGAGGATTGGCAAGACTGCCGAGATACTTGAGAAATGGACGTGGCGCATCGTACAGCGAGCGAATCCAGAAGTCCCTGACAATCTGTTCGATCAGGAGGCTCTGATCCTCCAGCACATCGAGATCGAACGGAATACCGCTCTCGAAAGCGTTTTCCTGTAACATGCGCTGGCAGAACCCATGAATCGTGAACACCGCCGATTGGTCGAATCCCTGGAGTGCGGCGTTCAAGAGCCTTCGATCCTGCGTCGTCCTTCCCAGTTCCTTACGGGCTGCGGCGAAGCGGCAGAGATCATCATCCGATTTTCGGAGTGCTGGCGTGCCATCCATCGCCAGCAGAAGTTCATGGGTACGCTTACGGATGCGGGCGCGCAGTTCCGCCGTCGCCGCATTGGTGAACGTCACCACGAGAATCTGATCGACAGCGAGTTCGGCTTCGAGCAGGAGACGCAGATACAGCGTGGTAATGTTGTGTGTTTTCCCGGTGCCCGCGCTGGCTTCGATCAGATGGGTTCCGCGCAAAGAAACCGCCTGAGGATCGAACTCATCCCATCTGGTGCCGTGCTCTGAACTCGGAAAGCTGTTTTTCGTTTTCATTGGACTTCCGTGCGGTGCCCAAGAAGCGGGTCAAACACCACGCGCGCCACGGATTCGAATTGCGGTTCATCCCATTCGATTTCTGGCAATTGAAGCGGATCACTTCCCGTATAGAGGAAACGGACATAGGCATCGGCATCATCCTGGGCATATTCGCCCGCCAGAACATTCTGCGCGATTCTCCGGGCGGCTGACACATCGGGGTTTTTTCTCCTCATCCGCTCGGCGAAGTCCCACGACGCTTTGGGGAAGAAAGGGAGCGGAAGGCCCTGCCCGACCCAATAGAGATCAACCAGATCCTCCAACACGGAGTGGGCATCCTGCACAGGCTCGTAGCGGACGACAGACACCTCATCTCCACCCCGACCGAGTAGAATGGTTTTGTCTGGCGTCCCGGCGTCTCGCACCAGGTTCAGCAGGAGATGCCGTATCCAGGCAGCGATCTCGTACTTCGGCTTCAACTTGCCGAAACGATACTGCACCTGCGCCTGCGGCCACAGATTCGTCAATGCACCCGCCAGACGGGTATTGCCGACGACAACGCTCACCTCGATGGGCTCGAGGGCCTCACCGTCCGTGTGTTCGCGGACCACCGAGGCGAGAGCCTCCACAACATCACGGACATCCTCCCACGCCATGACCCCCGGAACCCCGAGTGGCAACCTGCCCGCTGCACGCAGGATTTCAAAAGATTGGTCCAATTCCTCTCCCCGTAATCGCCGTTTCAAAAGGAAGGTGCCGATATCCCATTCGTCGAGTTTACTCAGACTGACCGGCTCGGCATCTTCGAGGATTTGTGTACCCCCCTCCAATCGAATTCCCAGACAACGTTGGAGGAAGACGCGCGATGGGTTCTCAAAAAAACGAATCAGATCCTCGATGGAAACCCCACGACGGTCCGCCCCCGGTAGGGCTGCATCAAAGAACGGGGGCGGCTGGGAGCGTGGCTCCAGCAGTTTGCGTGCACCCTCCGAAAGCCGTTGCGCGTAGGTGAACAGGCGTGGTTCGCCCGTAAAATAACGACGGCTGAAGGGTTGCAGCGGATGTTGCGTGAGAAGGCGTTGCGAGGCCGGTGTGCCATTCTGGCCGGGCGCGAAGGACTGATCGATGGTGTCGAGTAACTCGCTGACCACCACGGAGGGCGGCATCTCAGCATTGTCCCGCACACCGCGTCCGACGTATGTGATGAGCAAGCGTTGGCGCGCCGACAGCAGTGCTTCGAGGAAGAGGTAACGATCATCGTCCCGGCGGGAAGGATCACCCGCCTTCGGCGACTGCACCATGAGGTCGAAACCCAGTGGCCGCTCGATGCGCGGGAATGCAGTGTCGTTCATACCCAGCAGACAAACGACCCGGAACGGCACACTCCGCATCGGGACCATGGCGCAAAATGTCACTCCACCGGTCATGAAGGCACGGCCCGGTGCGCCACGTTCGAGATGCCGTTCGAGATGCTGGCGCACCGTGTCGATCGACAGCATCCCGTCGAACCCCGCCAGAGAGGACTGTTCGACCATTTGTTTCAGCTCTGCAATGATCTGCCGGTGCTCGTGTGCCGTGGCATCCGTGTTGGCAAGCATGTGGCGTAGCAGGGCGGTCAATTCACCCTGCCAATCGGTCAAACGGCGCGGTGTGGAAAGAGATTCCCGTGCGCGGAACAGTGCTTCACAGAAATCGGCAAGTTTCCCGAGACTTTCCGTCTCCGACCCTTCCATGTCATCAAAAGGCAGTACGCCGCCGAACATGCGTTCTTCACGCCCTTCCATGGCGTAGCCGAGCAACAGACGATCGAGCCCGAATCTCCAGGTATACTCCGACACCTCCGGCTGCCCGCTGGCCACCCGGTGCTCTGAATCGATCCCCCAACGGATCTGCGCCGAACGTACCCACTCGCGCACGGTATCCAACTCGTCCGGCGCGAAACCGAATTTCTCACGCAGCGGCGCGTGGCTCAGCAGATCGACGATTTCCGAAGCGCCGAAACGACCACCGAGAACCTCCAGAAGAACCAGAAAGCTGTCGATCACATCGTCTGTGGCGCGAATCCGGCGGTCCGCAATACGGTATGGAATGGCCGGTTCGTGTTCGGAATCGACGGAAAACACGGCGTCGATCAATGGGGCATAGCTGTCGATATCGGGTGACATGACGATGACGTCACGCGGTTCGAGCGTCCGATCGCGCTCGAAGAGATCGCGGAGCTGGTCGAGGAGAACTTCCACTTCACGCATCGGACTGTGACAGGCGTGCAGGGCGATCGAGTCGTCGTCCGGCGCCAGAGCCAGCGGCGCAACATCAGACGCGGATGCCCGGTAGCGGAGATGGAGGATGTCGGATTGCAGGACACTCAGGGCATTTGCCAGGCCCGGATCATCGTAAAGGTCCTTTTCAAAATAGTCCGTTACGGTATCGAGAAAAATCTCCTGGAAATTCCGGCCGATTTTGCCGAGCGAGGCGACAAGCGGATTTCCCTCGACCTCCTGAGGTGATGCCGCGGCCTCGGGCTGGTGACGGGTCTGGCGCCAGATTTCCCGCCGCGAACGTGTCCAGGCCCAGTACTCTTTTGACGGACTCAGAAGGAAGAGATGAACTTCCGTGCTCCTTGCCACATGTGCCAGGAGTTCCAGGTAGAGAGGCGGGATCGCCGACAGTCCGAAGAGACTGATGCGTTCTGGCAGTCCACCGGATAAATCCGGCTGACACAGCCGTTCTTTCACACGTGCGGCGATGTGATCGGGACCAAGCCGCTGGCACAATGAGCGCCACAGTATGGCCTGCCAGGAATCGTCCTTGCCCTGCTCCCAATCGAGGATCCACGCCGGGCGATAGACAACGTATTGGTCGAACATCTCTGCCAGGCGCTGCGCCAGCGCCACCGTTTCGAAATCCGTCCCCCCCCGCGGAGTGTCCCCAACTCGGGCACGCTCCACATAGGCCCGCACAACAGAAAACTCCCGCTTCTCGAGAAGTGGAGGCAATTCCTGGCAGATCGCCCAGGTCAGGACGTCCGGATCGTACGGATCGATTTTTCCCGCATCCGTCGAGTGGAGATCGAGCAGCCGTTCGAAAAGTTTGCGCGGGAAGGGAAACTCTGGATTCCCCCAGACCGTCAAGTGTCGCGCCAACTCCATCGACAGCCAACGCTCGATACCGCGGCCCTGTACGACGATACATTCACGCGCAAACGGGTCCGGAACCCGTGTGCTGGCGACCTCCACGAGCATTTCGGCAAGTCTCTCCATCCGGTTGCTGCGATGCACCCACAGTCCGGCAGGATGCCCTTGCAGTTCGTTTTTCGATGGCACCGGCGGCACCCTCCCAGTCAACCATCAAATCGGCAAAGATCCAATATGTCTGCGTTGCCGGAGACAGCGGCTGTCGCACCCGAGCCCGCCCGATGAGCAAGAATCACCAGGTCGGAAGTCAAGGTGGAGGGAGCCAAATCGATTGTTGCGGTGGACATCCCCCCGGACACTCGTCATAAGGACACGTCATCATGCAACGCGCATGGCTCTTGAGCATCGTGGTCTGGGTTCTGGCTGGCAGTGTCGCTGCCGAAACGCCGCTACTCCGGCTTCCGGGTGCCCCCGCTTTCAGCCCCGAGTTGCAGGCACGGCTACGGCGCGCCGCCGCCGCTGCACCTCTCGCCCAGCAGGCAACGCCTCACCGGAACCCGGATGGCACGCCGCGGTACGTCAATCGGCTGGCGCTCGCTCCAACGCCCTATCTACAGGAACACGCCTTCAATCCTGTGAACTGGTACCCATGGGGGAAGGAGGCCTTCGCTGTCGCCCAACGCGAGGGAAAGCCGATCTTTCTGTCGATCGGATTCTTCGCCTGTCACTGGTGCCGGATCATGGCCCAGGGGAGCTTTGACGACCCTGCGATCGCCGAAATGATCAACCGTGATTTCGTCGCCATTCACGTGGATCGCGAAGAACGCCCTGACGTGGATGCGCTCTACACTGCTGCGTTGCAGAAGATGGCGGGCAGGAGCGGTTGGCCCCTGAACATTTTTCTCACACCGGATGGAGAGCCGCTGTCGGGCGACACCTATCTGGCGCCCGAAGAGATTGACGGTCGTCCGGCACTCCCGGCCCTGCTGCACAAGACCAGGCAGGCATGGCAGTCGAACCGCGAAGGTGAGATCGCAAGAGCAAAAGGCGTCGTGGAAAAACTCCGCCAGATCCCGGATCCTTCGGAAAGACTGCTGGATCCCACCATCATCAACCGGGCAGGAGCGCAACTTGCGATGCTCTACGACGCGCAGAACGGTGGTTTCGGGAAGCAGCCGAAATTTCCACAGGTCCATACTCTGCAATTTCTCTTGCGGTACTGGCAGCGCAGCGGTGACGAGGTTGCCCTGGGCATGGTGACCACGACGCTCGATCGCATGTCGAGAGGCGCGATCACCGATCTGATCGGCGGCGGCATGCACCGATACACCAGCGATGCCGCCTGGCGGGTGCCAAACTACGAGAAGATGCTGTACGACCAGGCCCTCGATGCGCGAATCTACATTGAAGCCTTTCGCGCCACCAGGAACCCGGTGTTCAACAGCGCTGCCCGGGAAATCCTCACCTACGCGCTGCGCGATCTGAAGTCGGCAGAGGGCGCGTTCTACAGCGCCGAGGTTACCGACATCAACAGTGCGGAGGATACCTACTACACCTGGACTCGCTCTGAGATCATCACTGCGCTGGGGGCGAAGGACGGTCCATGGGTCGCCGATTTCTTCGGTCTGCCCGAGGGAAGCGAGCGCGGTCCGCTGTCGATTCCGGTGCCTGCCGAAGAATTCATGAAGACGCACCAGATCGGTCAGCGCGACTTCATCGAAACCATGGCGAAAGCACGGGCGGGATTGTTCGCCTTGCGCAAACAGCGTCCCCGTCCGGTACGCGACGAGAAAATCATGACGGGATGGAATGGGCTGATGATCGCGGCGCTGGCGGATGCGTCGTTGTCGATGCACAATCCACAATACGAAGCCGCCGCGCGTCACACCGCCGAATTCATCCTGACGAAGTTGCAAAAGAACGGCCGGCTGATGCGCAGCATGTATCGCGGCGTTGTCTCCGATACTCCGGCGTTTCTTGACGACTATGCCTACCTGATCCTGGGCCTGCATCAACTTTACGAGGCAACTCTCGAAACGCGCTGGCTCATCGAATGCGAGAGATTGACCCGCACCATGGTCGACCTGTTCAAGAACCCGGGGTTCAAGAATCTGCGTTTCAGTGCCTCGGATCACGAGATACTTGTCGCCCGGATCGAAGCGCTGGAAGATACGGCTTTGCCGGCGGGCGAGTCGGTGGCCGCCTACGAACTCCTGCGCATCGGCCACCTGGTGAAGAATCTCGACTTTACGACTCGGGGACGCGCACTGCTCTCCACCAATTACGATGATGTGAGTCAGGCGCCTTCCGCCTATACGTTTCTTCTCGTCGCCGAGGACTTCATCCTCGGCCCGGGGCAGGAAATCGTGATCGCCGCCAGCGCCGCCGACCAAAAAGTGAAGGACGTGGTCGCCACGATTTTCGATACATACCTGCCGCGCGCCCTGGTCATCTTCCATGGGGCGAACGATGCGCCGCTCGAACGTCTGCTCCCCTTCCTGCGCGAACAAAAACTGGCCAGCGAAACACTCTCCATTTTCATCTGTCAGAACTACGAGTGTGAGCAGGCGATCACCAAGCCACATATGCTGCCGGACAAACTGCGAGTCTTCACCACGCCCATGCGGATGAGCCCGCAGTGATCCGGCACCATTCCGATCCGATCCGATCCGTTGACTCCCCCCACAGCGGGCGATAAGGCTCGTGCCGACGCGGAATGGTTCGAAGTTTCAAGGAAATGATGAACGAAGTGGTGGCGTACGGGAGCTGCTGCGAATGCGGCACCTGCGTCCTGGTTTGCCCCCACAACGTCATCGAATACATCGACGGCAAACCCAAGCAGGTTGCCAAGGCAACTTTCCCCTTCGATTACTGCGGCATCAGCGAAGGCATCGGTTGCGATTGCTGCGCCCAGGTGTGTCCGCGTCTCGAAGATCGGGAACACCACTTGATTCCCAAGGTCTTCGACGGCGGCTATCGCGGCACGTTCGGGGTCTATCGACGCATCGTCGCCGCGCGCAGTAAAGATCCCGCTGTCCTGGAGCGCTGCCAGGACGGTGGTGTCGTCACGACGATCCTCTGCTGGGGCCTGCGCAACGGTGTTTTCGACGGCGCCGCAGTGGCAGCCATCGATCCCGACAAACCCTGCCAGCCACAACCGCGTCTGGTGACGACGGCGGAAGACGCAATCCGCAGTGCCCGTTCCTGGTACACGTACTGCCCAACCGTCCTGATCATGCCCGAAGCGGTCGAACTCGGTTTGACGAAGGTGGCATTCGTGGGAGTTGGCTGTCAGATCACTCCGGTGCGCAAGATGCAGACGGTAGATCCCGGATTTCTCGACAACGGCCGCAAGAAGGACAAAATCCTGGACCGGCAACACCGCTTTCTCAAAGGTTTCGGAGAACGGATTTCGTTCAACATCGGTCTGCTATGCAGCGAAGTCTTCGAATTTCAGGGTCTCATGGTCGACACGATCGAAAAGGAGATGGGGATACCCCTCTCGGAGATCCAGCAGTTCAACGTGAAGGGCAAGGTCCAGATCTACAAGAAGAACGGCGAGTTGGTCGAGCTCAATCTGCGCCAGATGCAGGAGTATGCACGGCCCGAGTGCCATCACTGCGGCGATTTTTCGGCCGAGCTGGCCGATATATCCTGTGGAGGTGTCGGGGCGAGTGGCTGGACGATCACCGTCATTCGTAGCGAGCGAGGCGAGGAAGTATTCAACGAAATCGAAAAACAAGGCCTGTTGGAAGTGCGTCCGATCGAAGACTTCGAGACCTCGATGAAGGTACTGTTGCGATTGGCGCGCAAGCAGCGTGAGCGAGTTCCCGTGCCTCCTGGCCGCACCGAAGAATGGGTGCGCCCGGCGGGATTCGGCAACGCGCGTTGACTGGAATCGGCAACATCCATGGCCGAACCCTACCTGCGCCCGAATCAGTTCTCGTCCCACTATCTCGAGCAACTCATCGAAAGCTCGCCCGACATGGTGATTGCCGTCGATCGGGTGGGAACCATCGTCTATTACAATGATGGCGCGGAGAGGACTCTCGGTTATACGGCGGCAGAGATCCTCGATCAGCACGTAACCGCGATCTACCCAACCATCGAGGAGGCGCGTCGTGTCATGGCAGCGATGCGCAGTGATGAGTTCGGCGGCCCCGGGAAGTTGAAGAACTTCGAGACGGTCTTCGTCGATCGCTGGGGGCAGACGTTGCCCGCCGCCATTTCAGGCTCGATTCTCTCGGATGCCGACGGGTTCGAAATCGGCTCGATCGGCTTTGCCAAGGATATCCGGGAACTTCGCCGCAAGGATCGGCTCGCCACCCTGGGCGAGGTGGCTGTCGCCGTCTGCCACGAGATCAACAATCCGCTCGAAGCCATCGTCAACCAGGTGGAACTGCTCGACCAATTCATACGAAAACATGCTGGTGACGACAGGGCCACCGTCGAAGAAGAGCGGATCGAAGCCATCCGGCACGAACTCCGGAAAATCCAGGCCATCGTCACCCGCCTCGTCGATCTTTCGCGCGGCGGCCGTTACACGACGCGTGAATATCACGGCGGGACGCAGATGGCGGATCTCTCGGGAAACGAACATCGCCCGCCACAGACACAGGGCGGTCTCGAAGGGCTGCGCGTGCTCGTGGTCGACGACGACGAGGGTGTCTGCAACTCCGTGCGTGACCTGTTGCGCCTCGAAGGCTGCATCGTCTCGACCGCGCACAACGGGCTGGAAGCACTGAAGATTTTCAATACGCAACCCTTCGATGCAGTCGTCAGCGACGTCGTCATGCCCGATCTCGATGGGTACGACCTATACATGGAGATCAAGAACAGCGGCGACACACCGGTGCTTTTGATGACCGGCTATTACTACGACCGGGATCACGTCATCAAACGCAGCCGTCTGGAAGGACTGCAGGGCGTCCTCTTCAAGAAGCCGGTCGACCCCGAAAGACTGAAGGCGTTGCTGCGGGAGCTGACCCACCGCCAGCCGGCGTCACAAGCGGCCTCGGCCGGATGATGGTCGGTGTCGCGGGCCGGCGCGTAATCGTGGGTGTCGGCGAGGCTGCCGGCGCCACCCACAGTGTGATATCGCCTGATGAGGTGGTTATGACGACCCTATCTCCGCCCACGTGCAAGAGCCGTCCGAGACCTTCGATCTCGTCGTTCTGCCGGTACAGCCCATGGCTGCCGCCCGGCTGCTCGATGACGGCGTACAACTGGTCTGCATTCACGGCAACCCCGGCAAGACGGAACCCCGCTGGTGCGGATACGGCAGTCGGTGAGGCCGTCACCGTGGACTGCGGTGTGAGGCTCGGCAACGGCGTGACCCCGGCAACCGACGGCGCGATTCGCTCGGACATACGCTGGGAGAGCCACAGGCCCACCATGATCGCCAAAGCCGTCAACATCCCCGCAACAAAGGTTCCCAGACGCTGCGCCATCACGGTTCTCCCCTCATGACGGGCACCACGAGCCGGCATGCATCAACACCCCCGGACTCCTCGGATTCTTCGGGGTGGGTGACTCTGGTGCGCTACTGGGGCGTCGTCGCACTTTGGATGGCAGTGATTTCCATCCTGTCGGGCGATCCGTTCTCGGCTCGGAACACCAATCGGTACATCGATCCGATCCTGCGCTGGCTGTTTCCGGAATTGACGGCGCACGGTTTCAACATCGCACACATGATCATCCGCAAGACGGCACACTTCACCGAGTTCTTCGTGCTCGGTGCGCTCTGCTACTGGGCGGCACGGCGTGGACGCTCCAACGGCTGGCGCTGGCAATGGACCGTCCAAGCGCTGGCGATCTCGACGGGTTGGGCGTTGCTCGACGAAGCACATCAATCTTTCGTCGCCAGCCGAACGGCCTCGCTGGCCGACAGCGCGATCGATTGCTCGGGGGCCTTCGTGAGCCAGTTGTTGGTTCGCCTGCGCCACTGCAGGCGGGATAACACAGGACACGCGGCGAGCACAGAGAATTGAACACCTCCGCCGCCCAGGAGCAGTCGAAACGGCGCCTCCGTGAAGTCCGACACGGTGACAGACACGGGCACTCGCAGCGGGTTTCGCTTCCTCCACCGTCTCGCTAGGAGGGCGGGATGGCAATCGAAACGTTGAATCCTGCGACTGGCGAACTGGTGAAACGTTTTCAGCCGACGCCCGCGAAAGCCATCGAAGCGGCGCTCGACAGAGCCAAACGTGCCTTTCGCACGTGGCGCGCCACACCCTTTGAAGATCGCGCCTCGCTCATGCGCGGCGCAGCGCAGCGCCTGCGCCGTCAGCAACGACAGTATGCCGAATTGATCACCCTCGAAATGGGCAAGCCGATCACACAGGCGCTTGGCGAGATCGAAAAATGCGCCTGGGTCTGTGAGTTTTTCGCGGAACAGGCGCAATCCCTCCTGGCCGTCGAGGAAGTGCCCACGGGAGCGGCCCGCAGTTACGTACGCTTTGATCCGATCGGTCCGGTGCTCGCCGTCATGCCCTGGAATTTTCCATTCTGGCAGGTGTTCCGCTTCGCGGCGCCCGCGTTGATGGCGGGCAACGTCGGTGTGCTCAAGCACGCGTCGAACGTGCCGCAATGTGCCCTGGCGATCGAAGAAGTTTTCCGGCGAAGTGGGTTTCCCACAGGAGTGTTCCAAACGTTGCTGGCACCATCACGGACGGTCAAACGGCTGATCGACGATCCACGGATTGCCGCCGTGACACTGACCGGCAGTGAGGCAGCAGGCCGGCAGGTAGGCGGGTATGCCGGCAGATCGCTGAAAAAATCGGTCCTCGAGTTGGGCGGTTCTGACGCCTTCATCGTGCTCTCCGACGCAAACCTGATGCATTGCAGCACCCTTGCGGCACAAGCGCGGACCATCAACTCGGGCCAGAGCTGCATCGCAGCGAAGCGATTCATCGTCGAACGTCCGGTGGCAAAGGACTTTCTCGCCCTCTTCCTCGATGCGATGCGCGCCCTGCGTGTGGGCGATCCACTCGACCCAGTGACGGAAGTCGGCCCGTTGGCCCGCGCCGATCTTCTCCGCGAGTTGCACGCACAGGTCCGCGCTTCGGTGCGCAAAGGCGCGCGCGTCCTCACGGGGGGCAAACCGATGCCTGGATCAGGGTATTTCTACGAACCGACGGTCCTCAGCCATGTCCGTCCCGGTATGCCGGCCTACGACCAGGAACTCTTCGGCCCGGTCGCCACGGTGCTCGTTGCTCGTAACGCAGAGGAAGCCGTGCGTCTGGCCAATGATACGCCGTTCGGACTCGGTGCCAGCATCTGGACCCAGGATCTCACCCGTGCCGAAACACTCGCTGCACGTCTCGAAGTGGGCGATGTTCACATCAACGACTTCGTGAAATCCGATCCGCGCTTGCCATTTGGCGGGATCAAGCACTCGGGTTATGGCCGCGAACTCGGCTCGTATGGCATCAGGGAGTTCACCAACGTGAAAACCGTGGTCGTCAAGTGACTTCTGTCTTGGTGCCCACGTCGCCGTCGATTTCGCTTCTGTGTGGAGAGCCAGCGACCCCGAACGGAACCAGGAAACTCCCGTCAGATTCCCGGTAATCGTGCCTGGCGCACTGGCATGAAGGAGCGCCGGTGGATCGCACAGGGTCCGTACCGTTCGAGTGCTGCCAGGTGATCTGCCGTGGCATAACCCATGTGCCTATCGAATCCGTACTGTGGGTAGAACTCGTGCATCTCTCGCATGAGATCGTCGCGTGTCACCTTTGCCACGATGGAAGCGGCAGCAACCGAATAGCTGCGGCCGTCTCCGCCGACGATGGGTGTCTGTGCTAGATCGATCCCTGGAATACGGCGGGCATCAACCACGATGTGGTCGGGTGACACACACAAGGCCATCACGGCCTGGCGCATCGCCTCCAGCGCCGCATGATAGATGTTGAGTCGATCGATCTCCTCGACGTCGACTCTGCCAATGGCGTAGGCTGTCGCCTGCCCGCGAATCTCCTCCGCCAGTTCGGCACGGCGCGCAGCGCTCAGCTTCTTCGAATCATCCACCCCGCGGATCCGCATGTCTCGCGGCACGATGACGGCGGCGGCAATCACAGGGCCAGCCAGTGGTCCGACTCCGACCTCGTCACACCCCGCAACATGGACACAGCCCGCCGCCCACAACTCCCGTTCGACTTTGAGCAAAACACCCATGCGGGCGGCCTGCCGCCGTATCCGTTCCGACACGCCCGCCCTTCTATCTCAGACACAGGGCGAGGCAAACCGGTCCGCAGTTCTCAGGCGATCATTGCACCACCTCTGCGTTCACGTCAGCAAGGTTGCGTAGAGCCAGAGTCAAGGCGAGCGCCAGGTCCACACAGCCCGATGGCGCAAGCCGGACCGTCATCGCGCCGAGACTGACATGCAGGGTTCCACAATCACAATAATCGACATGGAAAGGACCTTGTTGCGCCAGTCTGCGCCGTTTGCACGCTTCCGCTTGATTCATCGATTCCTTCATAGAGACTGCTGAGACGCAGCTCGCGCCGGCGCACTGTCCGCCAGAGCCTGGAACGCAAGCAATTCAATGTCTCTGGCGAGTCGATCTTCCAACTTGCGGAACGCCGGATGATCGTTCCGGGCAACCGTCCAGAGCAGGGCGGCCAGTGCCCGCCCATCGAGAGAGCGTCCGTCACCAGCCCAGATCTGAGCAAGTTGGGCCAGCGTGCACCCCTCGTAGCGCGCACATTCCTTGCGGAGTCTCCGGCCGAGAAACCCCTCCAGACGCCGCGCTGCGCAGCCTTGCCGGCGGGCGATATGGACAAGCCGGTCGACAACGGCGCTTTCACGAAGCGCGCCTGGATCGACATCTTCGAGATCGCGCAAGAGCCCCGCTGCTTCCGGCCTCCGGAACGACATGCCGATCAGGGCACGCAGAACGCACACCGAGCACTCCGCCAATGAACGTTGTCCGTGTCGAGACGGCCGCAGGTCCATCGTTTCCATCACGCGATTTTGATATCCGTTTTCATTTAGAAGTCAAGGCCGGATCGGTGTGTCTCGCCTCATGGGGTTTGCGTCCGAGGCGGCGCCATGACCGAAGAGGCAGGAAGCCGGCGGAATGCGTGGTTGACCATGTGTTGCGCCGTCTCTTATGTTGCTCTTTCTCGAAGGCGCGCATGCCAGCGATTATCATCGGTGTCAGTGAAATCGAGAAGCGTCTGCAGCGGGTGGTGCGGAGACTCAACGTCCGCGCCACCATCCGGGCCGGTTGCGCCGTTCTCTCGGCGCTGTTCCTGATCGCCGCAGTTGCAGTGTGGCGCGGAATTGTCGATGCCGCCGGGTCGTTCACCCTTGCTGTGTCAGGATTCATTCTGTGTACCGGCGGCTGCGGCGTCACTGCGTTCCTGGCACGCCGGCGTTGGAGCGATCTGCCCGCTGCCGCGATTCTGGTCGATCGAACGGCTCAACTTTCCGAACGTTTGACGACGCTGGTCGCCCTGCGACGGCAAGGTATCACAAGCCGGTTCATGCCGGTGCTCGTCGCACAGTCCGTTGCATCGATGCCTCACTGGTCGCCCCACACCATCGTACCGCCTGAGATGCCTCGCAGTGGCTGGGTTTTCACCACCTCCATCCTGCTTCTCGCCATATCGATCGCCTTTCGGCCAACGGCACGGCCACCCCACTTTCCAGAGCTGCCCGGCTCGATCCCGTCTCCGCCGGAGAATGCCCAACCACCCATCACCGGCCCGGCAGCGAAAGCTTTCCCCTTGCAACAGCAATCGGCGGCGGGCGATGGCCAAACCGATCCGCAGCAGACGACGGGCACAAACATATCACAGGAATCGCAGATGCGAGATGCCGGCGGTCCGGCGCCGCCCGGCAATGTGGTCGATTCGCACGACTCCCCGCCCAGGCTGATGCCCCATCAGGCCCATTCCAGGCAAAATGACGGACAGCAAACGACGGCGGGCCTGTCCGGCCGGAACCGGCAGGACTCCGGCCCACTTCCACAACAGCTTCCGGATAGAAAACCCGGTCCAGCGACAGCCGACCCAGCGCAGCGAAAAGCCACGGAGGACACCCGCCAGGAACTGACTTCGCGAACCGGCCCCCAGCCGAATACAGATACAACGGTGCAACACTCCCCGTCAGGCGTGGCACCTTCCTCCGAGCCAGGCCGCAAGGAAAAGGCCAACACGCCTGACATTCCACCTTCCGGTGGCAGGTCTGCAGCACAAGCCGGCGGAGGGACGGATCGGGCCGGGATCCTCGATCCGCACCCGGCTGCCAAACCGATCAGCGGGACTGGCACGCCGGAAACTTTCCAGCTCACCATCACATCGTTTCTGCAAACCAGTGAAGCACGACATGCCGCCAAGACGGACGCCCGGCATCGCGAACCCGCCACCACGGCCGGAACACAAAGATCGAGCCGTCCTGTCGTCATGCCGCGTGGTCTACAGCAGCCGGATGATCCCCTACGAAAGACGGAAGTTCCCGCACAGTATGAAGACGTCGTTCGCCGTGTATACTCGGCACGGACCCAACCATGAACGATCGCGCAAATCAGCCTTCACGACTCGTTACCCATTTTCGCGATGTCTTTCAGGCGTTACGGGATCAACTCGGGCGTATCGTAGTCGGCCATAGCGAAAGCATCGAACAGATCCTGACCGCCTTCTTTGCGGGCGGACACGTCCTCATCGAAGGAGTTCCCGGCACCGGCAAAACCCTGATCGTGCGCACACTCGGTGAGGCGCTCAATCTCTCCTTCAACCGGGTGCAGTTCACTGTCGACCTCATGCCGGCTGACATCACGGGAACCCGCGTTGTCGTGGAAGAAGACGGACGGCGCCATTTCCAGTTCGTTCCCGGGCCCATCTTCACGCACGTGCTCCTGGCCGATGAAATCAACCGCGCCACGCCCAAGACACAGTCGGCACTTCTCGAAGCCATGGCCGAGTTACAGGTGACGGTGTCCGGCACCACCTACAAGTTGCAACCACCCCTCTTTGTCGTAGCCACTCTCAATCCCATCGAAATGGAGGGAACCTATCCGTTGCCCGAGGCGCAACTGGATCGCTTCCTCTTCAAGACACTCCTTTCCTATCCCTCCGCGGAAGAGCTGCAACGCATCATCGGAAGCACCACCGGTCCGACTCTCCACGTCATCGAGCCGCTCTTCGAAGCGAGCGAAGCACCTGCTCGCCTCGAGGAACTGCGCGGACTCGTACGCGAGGTCATGGTCGCACCGCAGCTCGAGAACTACGCAGCGGCTCTGGTACACGCCACACTGCCACCCGGTTCGAAGTTCAGCCCGGTGAGATTGGACGCCGGCAAGGTCGATGAGCATGTGGCACGTTACGTCGGTTTTGGCGCAAGTCCGCGCGGCGGCCAGGCGCTCCTGCTGGGGGCCAAGGTACGCGCGCTTCTGGACGGACGCGTGCACATTTCCTACGACGACATCGATGCAGTGGCGGAACCCGCTCTGGCCCACCGCCTCGTCCTCAATTTTGCCGCGGTGGCCGACGGCATCGACTCCCGCGCCATCATCCGGCGTCTCGTCCAATCCGTCCAGCGCCTGCGCAAGTAACGGTCCATGCTCGCTCGCTGGCAACAGAGGCGGACGAAAGTCCGGAAATCTCCGATTTCCCCTCCCGATGAATCTCTGGAGAATGCGCTTGCTGCCGTCTTCGAGCCGTCGTTCCTGAGCAAACTCGATCGTTTTCAACTCAACCTGCGCCATTCCCTCAGCATACGGCCCGGCCAAACGCCCATGCCGCGTGGCGCACAACGCTCCGGCATCGAGTTGGAAGCCTACAAGGGTTACCATCCGGGAGACGATCTGCGACACCTGGATTGGAACGCCTACTCGCGACTCGACCAGTTCCTGATCAAGACCTTCCGCGCCGAGCGAGAAGCGCCTCTGCACATTTTCCTCGATGCTTCTGCCTCGATGACCGCGCCACGGTCGGATCGCAAGCTGGAGGTAGCCGTCCAGCTTGCCGCAAGCCTTGCCTATATAGGACTCGCCAATCATGATCCCGTCCGGCTCGCCCTCTGGAGCGAGGCTCTGCCAGGACATGGCATCAGTTCCCCCGTTTGGAGACATCGTGAAGCGCTCAGCGCCTTGCGAGATTTCCTGGCAGTGGCGCGCGGACGAGGCAGGACATCGCTCGGCAGTGGTTTGCGCGCCACCCTCACCAGCTTCAAGACGCCCGGTCTTGCCGTGCTTCTCTCCGACTTCCTCGCCCCGCCCGGCGAATATGAACCCGTGCTCCTCGAACTGGTGGCGCGCCGCTTTCATGTCACCGCCGTACGCATCATCGGCACTGGCGAGCGCGACCCGAGTTCTCTCTTCCACAGGGCCCAAATCGTCGATGCGGAAACGGGCATGTTACGCAACGCCACTCTCGATGCCACCAACCTGGCACGATATGAAGCGGCTCTGACCCAACACCTCGGCGGCCTCGAGGCATTTTGCGGCAAGCACCAGATCAAGTGCATCATCGCCGATACGCACCTCGGACTCGAGCATTGCCTGTTTTACGATTTCACACGCGCCGGAGTGCTTCGTTGAAGCAGCGGCAAACGAGCCGCCACAAAGCGCGCGCGGCACGGTGCGAGCGGCATTGATGGGTTTCGCGGATCCTCCGGCGCTGGGATTCGGGATCCTCGCCGGCGTGCTCGTGCTGCTCCATTTCTGGGAACGGCGCCGGCGCCAGGTTGTCGTGCCTGCGCTATTGCTCTGGCACAGCCTGCGTGAGGATACCATTCGCACAGAGCGGTTTCGGCCAGACCTGCTGTTCCTCCTGCAGATGCTTGCCCTGCTCAGTCTCATCGCCGGTCTGGCAAAGCCGTACTGGCACGGCGCAGCAGACGAAACGGCGCCCGCTCGCTTCATTTTCGTGATGGACACCACAGCCAGCATGCAGGCACGTGCTGGCCACGGTTCACGCTGGAGGCTGGCCCTCGACAGCGCCCTACGAGATCTCGCCACGCTGCCAGACAACTCGGAAATCATGCTGGTCGGCGCCGGGGACACTCCGGAAACGATCGTTCCGTTCACGCGCAATCGTGAGGATGTGCAGCAAGCGCTGACTCGGCTCGGGCCCGCCGACACCGGTGGAGATCTGGCCGTCGCCCTGGCTTCGGTGGAAAGCGCCCGCCGGCGCAATGACTCTAGCGCGCAGGTGCGCGTCTATTCGGACCGTCCGGTAACGGAATTGCCCGCTGCCGTGCGTGACACCATCGATTTCCACCATGTGGGCGAGCCAGCCGACAATGTCGCCATCGAGTCACTGATCGTGCGCCAGGGGCGTTTTCAGCCGCCGGAGCATGCCACCGTCGACGTCCGGATCCACAACTACGGATTACGGGAACAACACGGCATGTTGAGCCTCGAAATCACGGGGCAGACCTTGTTGCAAACCGGGTTCACCCTGTTACCGCGACAATCGGAGGCGTACCGGGTCGATCACCTGCCCGGTTCGGGGCAAGTGATTGCACGGCTGAACGTGGACGATGCGCTCACCGCCGACAATACCGCCTACGGGTGGGTCCGACCCGTCCATCCCGTACGGGTTCTTCTCGTTTCGCCCTCCGATACTCTGGCGAAAGATCTCTTTGCGGTGGCGAACGTCACACCCGGCCTGGAGATCCTCACGGTCAAACCAGGTGCAGTGGACCCGCCACCCCCCGCAGATCTCGTCATCTTCGATCGCATGGTGCCGCCCACACAGCCCACGATCAACGCACTCTTTCTTTATCCACCTCCCGGCAACGCTTTTTTTCCAGCGAGTGGAGACGCAACGGAAGTTGACGTGCTGGATTGGAATACACGACACCCGGTGCTGCAATCCTTGCAATTCGTCACCACTCGCCCATTCGAACGGACCCGGATCCTGGCTGCGGCACCGGGAGTGCAGCCATTGCTCTGGTCGAGGAATTCCCGGCAGGAATTCCCCGTCGCGGTCGCTCGTGAAGAAAATGGCCATCGCAGCGTTTGCTACGGGTTCGACCTCGCCGCGGAACGGCTCTTGAGCAACGACAATGTGGGCCTCTTCTTGTTCTTCTTGAACACACTGGCCTGGTTGGCACCACCTCAGGACGACAGCGCGGTGGTGTTCACCGGCCAGACGTACGTCGTGAGAGACACGGTGGCGGACACCATCCAGGTCCTCGACCCATCGGGCGCCACACGCCGAATCGAAGGTGCACCTCCTGCCCTGACACCACGACACGCAGGAGTCTACCGACTCGAGGTCGATGGCACCGAACGCCTCCTTCTCGCCGGATTCGTCAATGCCGCGGAATCAGACCTCGCGACGGTGCCAGCGGGGCCAGCCGCCAGTCCGCCGCCTGTCTCAATGACTCCCAATGTCCTGGCCCGCAGCCACACGCAGCTTCCCACCTTCAGCCGAACACTCTGTGTGGCCGCCTTCGTCCTGCTGCTACTCGAGTGGATCGTTGCAGCGAGGCGCGCATGATCGAGACGCCAGGGCTGCACTATCTGCTGACCCACCCCCACGAACTTTCGCTGGCGCTACCACATCCGGTATGGTTCGTGGTTGCCATAGGTGGCGCCGTGTTTCTCTGGCGCACGACAAAGATGGGCGGCTGGGCCGCTGCCTTCCGGGTGATCGCCCTCCTCATACTGGGACTCCACCTTTCTGGACTCGCCCTGCGTGTCGCGCTGCCGAGAGATCGGCTCTCTCTCGTGGTCGCCGCCGACCGTTCAGACAGCATCGATGCCACCGGACGGCGATGGGAGGAGCAGTACATCCGCAAGCTGGCGGATTCCCTCGCCTCGGAAGATGAATTGACTGTCGTGAACTTCGCCGGCGAAACCGCGGTAGCGCCTTCCTCTGGCAGCCCCGCAGACCTGACCGGGGAACTGGTCGGCTCTACGGGAGTAACGGACATCGCCCGGGCGATCGACACGGCACTCGCTCTCTTTCCCGCAGATCGACAACGCCGTCTGGTGGTCCTAACGGACGGCAACGAAACGCGTGGCGATGCGCTCTCCCGGATCGCAGCCCTGCGTGCTGCACAGATTGCCTTGCATGCAGCGATTCCCCCTCGTGCCGAGGGAAACGACATCGTACTGGACAAGATCGTCGCGCCCTCTGTTGCCGTCGAAGACAGCGTCTTCTCGATTCGTCTCGTCGTGCGCAATCAGGGCGAGGCACAGGCGGCAAGACTTGCCCTGACGGTCGACGGACAGCCGATCGGTCGCCAGGAACTGACCCTTCAACCCGGCATCAACAGCATCGAAGTCCCCTACCGTCTCCACGCAGCCGGCAATCATCGTTTGCGCGCCGAAGTCGACGCGGCGAACGATGTACGCCCGGCCAACAACATCGCTGAAACGGTCATCCTCGTGGCTGGCAGGATGCGTTTGCTCCTGGTGAACTCAGGAGAACATTCGGCACTCGGGTTTGCGCTGCAAGAAAAGGGGGCAGAGGTATCGATGGTGAAGCCAGCCGAGTTGGGAAGCCGGTTGGCGGCCCTACCCGGGTATCACGGAGTGATCTTCGAAGAAGTGCCCTCGGCGGCGCTCACACCGAAAACTCTCGAAGCCATCGAACAATACGTACGGAACGGCGGCGCCTTCGTGCTCGCAGCCGGGGAGCGAACCTATGGAGATCCCGGGTATAGAAAGTCGGCTCTGGCAAGGTTTCTTCCGGTAACGCTGGAGCCAGGAAGACCCCCGCGAAAAGCGAGGGATCCGATGGCCCTGTATCTTGTGATCGACCGCTCCAACAGCATGGGCTACGACATCCACAACCGGCTGCAGCGTAGTGAGGCCGAGTCGAAGCTCGAGTATGCCAAACGCGCAGCGCTGGCGGTGATCGAACAGCTCCGGGACACGGACCTGATTGGTCTGATCGTGTTCGACTCACAGATGTTCGAAGTTGCGCCGTTACGCCCTATCGAAAAGAACCGCCTCCGGCTGAGACAGGACATCCCACGGCTCGTACCCGGCGGTGGAACAGATTTCTTCGACGCCCTCGACACGGCACGCCGCCAGCTCATGGTCGCCAGGGCCAACCTCTCGCACATCCTGCTTTTGACCGACGGAGACACCAACCGAGCAGCGGCCGACCACGCTCCTCTCATCGATGCGCTCGCCAGAGCAGGAATCAGCGTCACGACAATTCGCATTGGGGAAGACACGGTCAATCTACAACTCTTGAACGATATCGCCGCGCGCACGGGAGGCCGGTTCCATCACGTCGAGAACGCGGAGCTGCTGCCTCAATTGATGCTGAACGATACCCGCCGGGCCATGATTCATGCACCACGCGCCGACAATTCGTACACGCCTCGCCCGCTCGGCACAACGCAGATTCTGCAGGGTATCCCGCCTCATTTGATTCCGGAGATCGGCAGCTACGCGTTCACCAAGGTGAAGCCCGGCGCCGACACCGTCCTCTACGTCGAGTCAGGAAACAAGAAGGACCCGTTGTTGGCCGTGTGGCAATATGGGTTGGGACGGGTAGTGGCCTTCACTGGCAGCTTTGGCGACGATGCGGTCTCATGGGTGACGTGGGATCGTTTCGGAAAACTGTGGTCGCAGCTCATGCACTGGGCGACACGTGAACAGACAGCAGCAGATCTGCTGGTCGACGCTCAGGCCATCGAAGGCAGGATGCATCTCGTGGTCCAAACAACGGGCGACTACGGCGAGATTTCCATGTCGGCACGATTGGAATGGCAGGGACAGGCCATCGAACTCTCCCTCGCACCAAATGGTCCGCGTCGATACGCGGCGCCGCTGCCGCTCGGACCGGGATCGTACCCGGTACGGCTGACCCTTCGCCGTGCACGAGGCGTCGTCGAACAACGCAGCGTGCGCCTGACCGTTCCCCCCGACGGCATGGGTCCAAAGGTTGAATTCGAAGCCGGCTCGGCGAACCTCCCGTTGCTCCAGGCGCTGGCAGACAGTACCGGTGGAACGGTCGATGCTCCGATTGCGGAAGTGGTTGCGCGACAGACTGGCGAACGCCACACCGATCACGCACTCGACTGGATTCTGTTACCTCTGGCAATGATCAGCCTGCTTTGCGGCGTCGCTGTCCGGCGCATGGCACACGGACGATGAATGAATTTTCCCGACACCCCCTCTGGACTGATCTCTTGCGATTCATAATGCTCTCAGCGGGCCGCACAATGAAAAAGCCGATGGTGTGTATCTGGCTGATATATGCGTGCCTTTCCTGTCTCGGGCTGTCGAACCGTGCCTACGCACAACCGCTGCCGATCGAAGATGCGCTGCGACTGGCACAAAACGTCGCGCCACAGACGGAGAGCGCAGCACAGCGCCTCCTTGCAGCGCGTGCGGCACTGGCGCAAGCGGGCCGGCTACGGAATCCGGAACTCGAATTGCGCGAGGAGAATGTACGTTTTCACGGTTCCCCGGCGGGATCATCCAGCCCGTCGCTCGATTTTTTTGCGACCCTGTCGCAAACCATCGAGCTCGGTGGCAAGCGTGCACAACGGCAAGCCGTCGCGAACGCCGATATCGCTGCCGCAGAGGCCCATCGAATGCAGGTCGAACGCGAGATCGTGCTCCTCACCGCCCGATATTATCTCGGCGCGCTGCGCGCGCAGGAAGAGTTCCAGGCGCTGCACGAAGCACGGGCACAGTTCCAGGTGCTCGTGGATACGATGGAACATCGCGCACGTGATGGGTATGCGCCAGAAGCCGATCTGATGAAATTCCGCGGCGAAGCGGCCCGCCTCGACCTTCTCCTGAGCCAGTTACGCCTCGAACGGGATCGCCATGCCACGGCACTTGCCACGCTGCTTGGTGAGCCGCCGCCGATCGAGGGCAGTCGCCTGCGGGTGCCCGCGCCGCTCCCGCCTCCGATGGGAGAACGCCAGGCACTGGTCGAAAGAGCGCTGCAGCGTCATCCGGATCTGCGGGCTGCCGAGGCACGCGTGGAACGCGCACAGCACAGCCTCGCCCTCGAACGAGCGCAGCGGGTTCCTGATCCGGCCCTCACAGCAGGATACAAACGCACCGACAGTGCAGACACTCTGGTTACCGGGGTGACGGTTCCGCTGCCGATTTTCGATCAGAATCGGGATAACGTCACACGCGCCGGCGCTGAAGCGCGTGCTGCGCTGTTCGATCGTGATGCGCTGCGCCGCCAGCTCACAGCCGAATTGGATTCGCTTTTCCGTGCCGCACAGGAACTTGCGGAACGAGCGCGTACCGTTGAGACGGACCTGCTCCGCCCAGCCGAAATCGTCCGCAATGCCACACGTTCATCCTTCCGGGAAGGCGCAACAAACATTCTGCAACTCGTCGATGCCGAACGCGTCTACGCCGATGCCCAGCGTGACACGATCACACTGATCGTCGATGCCTACGCCGCCGCGCTGGCGGCGCGTCTCGCATACATGGAGGAGCCTCTACCATGAATTCCCGTTTGCGGCTTCTTCTTGCCGCCGGCGCCGCCGCCCTGGTAGCGTTGGGCATCCTCCGATGGAAATCCGCCGTCTCGCCTGCCACCGCACCGAAGCAGGCACAACTGGCGCCCCATACCCAGCCGGAAGGGGTGGTGCGGCTCGATGCCACAGCGCAGGCCAACGCGGGAATCGCCATCGTTTCTGTCACTGAAATCGAGCACCGTGATCGAATCCTGGCTCCGGGCGTCCTGGCGCTGGACGAGACGCGAACTGCCCGGATTGGCGCCACCATCGAGGGAAAAGTCTTGAGCGTGGCGGCCGCAGTCGGTGATCGCGTCGTGACAGGCCAGGTTCTCGCGCTGCTCCATAGTCCCCTCGTACACGACATCTGGGCCGCCTACCGCAAGGCGGTTGCCACCCGCCGGCAAGCTGAAAGCGAACTCAACTACGCCCGTGAGGCTCATGCCCGGGCAGAGCGGCTGTATACCGCCAAGGCAATCTCCCTGCAGGAGTTGCAACGCGCCCAGGCAGATCGTCTGGCGGCAGAGCAGACGCTCGATATGGCACGCACCGAAGTGCGGCGTCAGGAAGAAATTCTCGAGCATCTCGGCATCACCTCGAGGGATGATCCGAGCGGCGAGAGCGGTGAATTCATTCCGGTACGAGCACCATTGCCGGGGGCAGTGCTGGAAAGAAGCGTCACTCCGGGTGGCGCCGTGACGCCAGGAGCCGGCTTGTTCGTGATCAGCGACCTGTCGACCCTGTGGGCTCTCGCCGAGATCGACGAGACCAAGATCCCCCGCACGCACATCGGCCAACCGGTCGAGGTATTCGTGACAGCCTATCCTGATCGTGTTTTCAGCGGTGACATCATCTTCGTGGCCGACACACTGGATCCGAAGACACGTCGTATTACCGTGCGTTGTCGCGTACCCAACGAAGAGGGCCTGCTGAAGCCGCAAATGTTTGCGACCATCGCCCTTGGGGAAGAAGAACCTCGGAAGGTCGCCGTCGTTCCCCATGCAGCCGTGCAACAAATCGACGGCGACTCCGTCGTCTTCCTTGCACAGGACGACGGCACGTTCCAACGCCGCCAGGTACGAACCGGCGGGGACATCGACGGATCGGTGGAAATCCTCGAAGGACTCAAACCCGGGGATCGCATCGTCAGTACCGGCAGCTTCCTTTTGAAATCAGAGCTTCTGAGATCGGCCATAGAGGAACAGGAATAGTGGGTCCCCTGGAGCGCTTTGTCGCAGGCGCACTGAAACAGCGGTTTCTGGTCCTCCTCGGACTGGCCCTCCTGGTGATCGGCGGGCTTGCCGCCTACGAATCCCTACCCATCGAGGCATTTCCCGATCTGACCAGCAATCAGGTGGTCATCGCCTGCGAGGCTCCGGGACTTGCGGCCTCGGATGTCGAACAGCGGGTGACGTACCCCATCGAAACCGCTGTCATGGGCGTACCCGGCGCCGAACAGGTGCGTTCCCTCTCGAAGTTCGGCCTTTCGTTGGTCACGATCGTCTTCGAAGACTCCGTCCCGATCTACTTCGCACGCCAACAAGTGTCCGAACGCCTCAATGAAGCGCGTAGCCGGCTCCCGCCAGGAATCGAACCAGGACTGGGGCCGGTCGCGACGGCATTTGGAGAGGTCTACCAGTATCTCGTCGAAGGCGACGGCGCCAACGCGATGGAGAAGAAGACGCTGCACGACTGGGAAGTGCGGTTGCGGCTGCGCTCGGTCAAAGGTGTCGGAGAGGTCAACTCCTGGGGAGGTGAAACGAAGCAGTTCCACGTCGTCGTCGACCCGCAAAAGCTGGAGAAATACGGCCTGTCCCTGAGCGAGATCTTTCATGCCATTGCCGACAACAATTCCGCCTTTGGCGGTGGATTCCTGGAACATCGGTCCGAGCGACTCACGGTTCGCGGACTTGGCCTGGTGCGCAACTCCGATGACATCGGACGAATCGTGTTGGCCGCCAAGGACGGCGTGCCGATCTTCGTCAGTGACGTTGCGGAAGTCCGGATTGCGCCGATGCCACGCAACGGCGCCGTCACGCGGGATGGCAAGGGGGAGAGCGTGGCGGGCATGGTGATCCTTTTGAAAGGAGAGAACGCCAAGGAAGTCACCAGCCGCGTGAAATCCCGTATTCGGGATATCGCCAGCTCACTGCCTCCGGGCGTCTCTCTCCAGCCATTCTACGACCAGACGGAAGTGATCGATCGTACGTCACGGACGTTACGCCGCAACCTGACCGAAGGCTCACTCCTCGTCATCGGGGTACTGCTCGTTTTTTTGCGCGATCTGCGCGCCGCGCTGCTGGTCGCCATGATCATCCCGCTCTCTCTCCTCAGTGCCTTTGTTGGGATGGCGGCGTTCGGCGTCTCGGCAAACCTGATGTCTCTCGGCGCCATCGACTTCGGCATGATCGTCGACGGTGCGGTGGTGATGATGGAGAATTTCATCCGCCGGCGTAACGATCTGCCAGAGAACGTTGGAACTCTGTCTCCCGGCTCACGGCGCTCTTTTTTCATTGCTGCGGCAACGGAAGTTGCTCGGCCCGTGTTGTTTGGCGTGCTCATCATCGTTGCCGTCTACCTGCCGATTTTCACGCTCCAGGGCCTCGAAGGGAAAATGTACCGGCCCATGGCCATCACCGTGTGTTCGGCAATTCTGGGTGCACTCCTCTTGTCGATGACGGTCATTCCCGTTCTGGCGTCGTTGTGGCTGCCGATCGACAGCCGTCCCCACAAGGAAGGGGCATGGTTCCAGAGGCTGCGCCGCGCCTACGTGCGCCATCTTGGCGGGGCAATGGATCACCGCCTGAGGACGGTAACGGTGGCTCTGCTGTTCATCAGCCTGGCAATCGGCTCTCTGCCCTTTCTCGGCACCGAATTCATGCCGAAGCTCGATGAAGGTTCGATTCTGATCGAAACCCGGATGCTCCCCTCCGTGTCGCTGGAGGAATCCGTCGAAACCTCCACACGCATCGAAAAGATCCTGCTGCAATTTCCGGAAGTGTCACGTGTGGTGACGAAAATCGGCCGGCCTGACATCGCGACAGAGGCAATGGGAATCTACCAGGGCGACGTCTACGTTCTGCTGCATCCGTATGAGAAATGGACGACGGGGCGTACCAAGGAGGCCCTGATCGATGCGATGGCTCATCGGCTGGGCACGGTGCCGGGCCTGACCTTCAATTTCACTCAGCCCATGGCGATGCGATTGGATGAAGTCGTATCGGGTGTGAAAGCCGATGTTGCCGTAAAAGTATTTGGTCCCGATGCCGCTGTGTTGGAACGGCTCGGTAATTCGATCCGGACCGTACTCGCCAAGGTGCCTGGCACAGCCGACCTGCAGGTCGAGATTCTGTCGGGCGCCGCACAACTACAGGTCGACATCGACCGCGACAAGATCGCCCGTTACGGCTTGAACGTTGCCGATGTGCGGAGCGCCGTCGAAACGGCCATCGGCGGCACCGAGGTCAGCGAGCTGCTCGATGGTGTACAGCGTTTCGGCATCGTGGTCCGCTTTCCTGAAGAAATGCGGCATGATCCGGAATCGGTGGCAGGAATCGTTCTGACGGGTACCGGTGGCGAGCGGGTGACCCTGGGGCACGTGGCAAATATCGCCGTCCAACACGGTCCCGAGGCGATCAATCGCGAGGATGGGGAGCGCCGGCTCATCGTACAATCGAACGTACGAGGCCGCGACATCGGCAGCTTCGTCGAGGAAGCACATCGGGACATTGCAGCACAGGTGCCTCTCCCGACGGGCTATTACATTCGTTGGGGCGGCCAATTCGAAAATCAGCAACGTGCCATGCGACGATTGACACTGGTCGTGCCGCTTTCGCTCGCCATCATCTTCATCCTTCTGTTCATGACCTTCAAGCATGTACGACAGGCGATGCTGGTGATCTTGAATGTGCCCTTCGCGCTGGTCGGAGGCATCGCTGCTCTCTGGCTGCGCGGCCTCAACCTGAACCTCTCCGCATCGATCGGCTTCATCGCCTTGTTCGGTGTGGCCGTCCTCAACGGTGTGGTGTTGATCGCCGCCGTAAATAACTTGCGCAAAGAAGGTGGAACGCTGCGCAACGCCATCCTCACTGCGGCGGGAAGACGGCTGAAACCCGTATTGATGACGGCTTCCGTCGCAGCTCTCGGATTTCTGCCGATGGCACTGTCACATGGGGCTGGCGCCGAAGTGCAACGACCCCTCGCAACAGTAGTCATCGGAGGTGTGATTACATCGACACTTCTGACATTGATCGTCCTGCCGACTCTCTACGAATGGATCGAAGGTCGCCTCGGCAGCGCAGGTGAATCGGTCTGACGGGGGTCACACCACGCCTATTTGAGCCATCCGATAGCCGAGATCTTACCGTCCTATGCCTCTACGACAGGACGCAGCTTTTTAGATCATTCTCTGGTACTTTTGTATGGGCTACTATAGACATACGCTGCGAAGCAGGGGGAGTGTTCGACCGATCGGCAGTGCTGTGACATAGAATTGCTATTCCAGATCGTATCGTTGCTACTTCCGTTTCCCTGGCTATAAGTCGATCGTCTCCGCGTCTCAACCACCGAGTCCACCAGAAAATCCAGGAGGAAACATGCCAAAACGTAAGTCGGTCACGAAACAACCGATGTCGGTACAAAAGGCCCCGCGCGGGCAGGTAGGAAAACAGACATACGATCAGGTTCGTAAGGTCGTCGAAGAGAAGAAGATACCCCTCCTGAAGGCGTTCGAGGAAGTCGCGAAGGCAACGAACCGGCGGCCGGGAACCATCGCCGTAACGTACTATCGTATCGGGCGGATCATCAGAGAGGGTGCCGGAAAAGGCAGTGGCGCCAGAGGTCGCGGTCGTTCCAGTGCTGTGGATGGGAACATACGTGCCGTATTTGCGCAGCTTTCCGCCACGATCGCCAAGCTGGAGAAGATCGTGACTGAACAGGCCACGGAAATCGCCCGTTTGCGCAGCGAATCAGAATTGGCCGATCGCATCCGGAAGGCCTTGCGCAGCTAGCCCGTCCGGCGCTGGATCGGACGTCATTCGTAACGCCTTGTCGGATCGCTCATCCCGATAAGGTTGGCGCAGCGCATTCCATGCTGTCGATCGCACGACATCATCTGGGTGATTCCTGGTATTTCGTCGATGGCGATCACGTCCATTGCTTTTTTCTCGTCTGTCCCGACACGACGCCACACCATTGGCGCTGGTCGATCGGGCATGCCACCAGCGAAAACCTGCGAGACTGGTCGTATCACGGAATCGTCCTGGAGAGCGGACCGGCCGATGGATGGGATGGCATCTGTCTGGCCACCGGATCCCTGATCCTGTGGGAAGGCCGGTTCTGGATGGCGTACACCGGAAACTGGTTCGGACCGCAACCCGCGGTCGGACTGGCGGTGTCCACAGACCTTTACCGCTGGCGAAAGATCGACAACAACCCCATCACGAAGATCGATGAGTCTCAATACACCGCCACCAGCCGGGGACAGCGCCGCATCCCACATTGGCGGGATCCGTTTCTTCTCGACCTCGACGGTACCATCCATCAACTCGTCTGCGCCACAGCCCGGAACGACGATGCCCCTGCGGGTGCCATTGGCGTTGCCGCGAGCCGCAATATGGTCGAATGGGAATACCGGCCACCCTTGGAGGTGGAACCATTCGCCGAGGAGATGGAGTGCCCGCAAATCGTCAGCACTGCGGGCCGGCACTATCTGATCTTCTCCACACCCGCGGGACTTCTCCTCTCCGATGGAGAAGCTGCCGCTGGGTCGCAACCGCAGACTCTCCAGAGCAACGGAAACCTTTATTGCCAGGTCGGAGAATCCCCACTCGGTCCGTTCCGTGTCGCCTCGGGAAATCCCATCCTTCCACCAGGTGACGAGGATCGACCCTACGCATGCCGGGTGGTCCGGTTCCGTAGCGCCTGGTATCTGCTCGGGACAGTCTGGAGCGAGTCGGGTGACCGGATCTCAGATCCGATTCCAATCGAATTCACACCAGACGGTCCGAGAATCTGAACGGCGGGGATAACGCGCCGGCAGCTTGTGCCTCGGCAGGGCAGCCGTTACGGTGCAGGGCGAATTTTCACACTATCGGGTGGGGCGCCTGCGTCGACCCGACAGCGGGAACTCTACGGACACACCAATCTGAGGATGTGCGAAGTTCATGTGGATGCTTTCGACGGAACGGACGAATGGGCATGAACAGACTCGGAGACTTGTGAAACCCGTTTCTGAAGGACAGACTGGCCGGGCACCCGTTTTCACCACGCACTCTGATACGCCAGCAAGGTACTCACACCAACGACCCGGCCGTGAAGCGATCGCTCCTTTTCCCTGCCATGCTTTGCCACAGGGTAAATATTCGTGTTTGAAATCCTCTGAATTTGCGAAAATACTTTCCTATGTCTGACGTACGGGACGACTCGACAAGCACCTCACAACGTGGGTCCGGCCCATTGTTCGAATCGACGTCGGCCGTCACACTGGCACGGGAACTCATCGCACCGATCCTGGCGCTCGAGCAGCCGACACGCTCCGGATGGCGACTCATCGGCTGGGATTTCGAGCAAGGGATCTCCCTTACGCTGGTCCGTGGGGATAGTTGTGTACTCATCGAACTCGAACGGCGCGACGAAAGCCGCCCATGCTTCACACGGACGGCCCGGTTCAACATGTACGCCCGGCGTGCTTTTCGCGCCGATCTGCCTCTGAACCGCCTCGAACGCGGCATGGTTGAACTCGTCGCATCCGTCATTCGGGAGCGTGAGCCCTATCTACCGGCTTTCGAACGACCTGCGCCGTCACGCCGTGCAGAAGTACGAGAGATCAAGGTCGACAAGGTGCTCGTCGCCGAGGGTGAGGGTCACTACTATATCAATCCCTATTCCGGTTGCATGATCGGCTGCGAGTTCTGTTATGTCGCCGAACGCGCCGACCTTTCACGCGAGCTTGAAGGATTGCCTTCCCTGGAATGGGGGCGATGGGCCGCCGTGAAAATCAACGCTCCGGAGGTTCTGCGTCACGAAATCAACGGCATGTCTCCGGGAATCGTTCGGATGAGTCCGATCCTGACGGACCCGTATCAGCCGCTGGAGCGCCGGTACAAGATTACACGTGGCTGTCTCGAAGTGCTGCTCGAAGGGGGTTTTTTCCCTGTCATCCTCACACGCGCTGCTCTTGTCACACGCGATCTCGATCTTCTGTCGCAATTCGAAAGGGCTGCGGTGGGCTTGTCGATTCCGACGGACATCGATCGTATCCGGCATCTTTTCGAGCCTGGCGCCGACCCGATCGAAGAACGCATCGAAGCGCTTGCCGCCTGCAAGGCCGCCGGGCTGCATACCTTCGTGTGCATCCAGCCGATCCTGCCCATGGACCCCGATCGTCTGGTCGAGCAACTGGCTCCCATCGTCGATGCCGTACGCATCGACCGCATGCATGAGATGGCCCGTGCCCGGACACTTTACGAGAGTGCCGGTTTACTCGAAGCGACCACAGAAGAGTTTTTCGAAAATACGGGCCGCCGGCTCAGAGAGGGTTTTGCAGCACACGGAATCCACCTCGATGAACTCGATGACCTGGCCCGCATTCTGGAGTTCCGGTGATCCCTCCAGCACATGAAGCTTCAGGGAAACCGGCCAAACTCGCATACCGAGGGTCGGACGGGCCCACCGCGATTCTGTTTCTGACAGGCATCTGCAACCAACATTGCGTGTTTTGTTTCCAGACCGATGAGCGCGCGCGGTTCAAGGAAATATCGACCGAGCAGTGCCAGGAAGTCATTTCATCGCTGGCCTCCCGTGGTGCCAGGAACCTCATGATGATGGGGGCCGAGACTCTCACCCGCAAGGATGTTCCCGTGTTGCTCGATCATGCCCGGCGGATCGGATACGAACGGATCGGCATCGCAACGAATGCCACACTGCTCAGTCGACCGGGGCGACTGGAAGCTCTGCTTGCCGCAGGACTCAATTTCATCGAAATCTCGATGCATGCGGCAGATGACGTTACCTCGAAAAATGTCACAGGCCGCAGTACCAGCCTGCGCCATCAACTCGAAGCACTCAAACGGATCGAGGCACTTGGCGCTGCCCATGGTCTCATCGTTATGTTCAACATCGTCGTCTGCCGTGAAAATCTCTCCACGGTGGTCGAGGTTCCACGCCTCGTGAAGGAACGTTTCCCCGGTATCAACGCCACGTTTCGATTCAAGGCTCTCGTACTCGATGGACGCGCTGCAGAGATGCGCTCGGCGTTCCCATTCCGGGAGTTCGACGCGGAAGGGCTGGCAGAGGAAGTCAATGCCTTGGGCGTCGATATGCTGTTCGAGAACTTTCCTCTCTGTCGCCTCGGCCGGTACGCGCATCGAACGGTCGAAGTCGCTTCGCTCCTGGGGACGGAGTCGTATTTCCACCACCAGGATGACGGCGAGTATCGCCATGTCGAAGGATATTCCGGCGGCCGGCATCATCCGCTGGACCCGTGCAGTCGTTGCCCTGCGGAAGCTATTTGTCCGAGTATCCACGATCGGTACGTGGACCTGTACGGTACGACGGATTTCTCGCCGCTCGACCGTTCACCCAAGGATCTCGTTCAACGTTTCGCCGATGAGGTCGGTGCCGGCGACGAACTACGCACCGTGGCGGCCCGCCGGATCACGGAACTCGAACAATTCTCCCGCCAGCCCGTGCGCCACTCCTGCATGGAGATCGGGCCGCTGCGTGTCGGTGATGAATTGATTCCCGGCTGGGCCATCGAACAACTTCGGATCAAACCGCCCTATCAGGTGAGCACGCAACTGACAGATAGCTCGGGTGCCACGCTCGAGTTGTTCGTGTGGCCTGCCGGCGAGGTCCCGCAACAAGCCTGGTTCGTGGCGGGCGGATTGGGGTTTTCGCATGCCGTGACCACACTACCGGCCGAACCGGTAACCGCACTGGCCCACGCCCTGGCAGCTCGTCTGGCGCCGGAGGGAGAAGGAGACCGCACCTCGGATCTGGTCCGTTGGATCACCGAGGCAAATCCGTCCGGCACGGCTCCCGGCAACCCTTGATGGACTGCCAACCACGATAGGGAATAAACGATCACGAGAATCCAACAGACGAGAAACCCCATGATCGAACACCGGAAAATCGACGTAAAACAGCCACAGCTCAAAGCGGAACATCTGGGCTATTTCCGCTGGGGCCACATTGCCGGGAAGGTCCTGGTCACCACGGATGCCGGTGAGTGGATATTTCTGAACGAACCCGAATTCGAAGATCTCCTGGCAGGTTCCATCACCGCCGGACATCCCCGATTCGCTGAAGCACAGAGCAAAGGACTGCTGCGGGATGGTCTCGACCTCGGGGCCCTGGCAGGGAAGCTGGCGCATCGTAACTACCATGTCCACCGCGGGCCACACTTGCATATCCTTGTGCTCACACTGCGCTGCAATCAGACCTGTTCCTATTGTCAGGTGTCACGCGAGACCGCGGACAGTTCGGGCGTCGATATGAGTGCGGAGACGGCGGAAAAGGTCGTCGAAATGGCGCTGCGCAGCCCCTCCCCATCCATCACGTTCGAGTTCCAGGGTGGTGAGCCGTTGCTCAACTTCGACCGGTTGCGCCAGGTGGTGGAATCCGCCCGCGCCCGCGCTGTTCGCGCTGGCAAGAGTGTGAGTTTCAGCCTGGTGAGCAACTTCACTGCGATGACCGAGGAAAAGGCCGAGTGGCTCATCGCCAACGACGTGCTGGTCTGCACCAGCCTCGATGGTCCCGCCCATGTACACGACGCAAATCGCAGGTGGAAATACGGCAGTGCGCATGCCGAGGTCGTTCGCTGGATCGAATACTTCAACCGGCGCTACGTGGAACTGGGGCGAGATCCGCGTTTGTGGCACATCGATGCGATCATGACGACGACCCGGCGCACGCTGGAGGCGTGGCGTGAGGTCATCGACGAATATGCAGCACGTGGCCTGACGACGATCCACCTGCGGCCACTCAACCCGTCGGGGTTTGCCCGTGATGCCTGGCAACTCATCGGCTATACGCCGGAGGAATATCTCGCGTACTACCGCAGGGCTCTCGACTACATCCTCGAATTGAACCGCAGAGGTGTCGAGATGATCGAACGCACCGCGTCCATCTTCTTGACGAAGATCCTCACCCCCGACGACCCGGGCTTTGTGGACATCCAGTCGCCCTGCGGAGCGGGAACCGGCCAGGTCGCCTATAACTTCGATGGACGTGTCTTTCCGTGTGATGAAGCTCGAATGGTCGACGCCATGGGCGATCCCCTGTTCGAGTTGGGACGCGTTGGTGATCTGACGGTCCCGGCGATGCTGCGCCATCCGACGGTTCGCGCCATCGCTTCGGCGTCTTTGCTGGACACACAACCGATGTGCTCTGACTGCTGGAACAAACCCTTTTGCGGCGTGTGTCCCGTGGTCGATTTTGTGAGCCAGAACGACCTCATCGGAGAACGGCCGCGGTCCTTCCAATGCAAAGAACGCATGGATGTCTGCACCAAGCTGTTCGAGCTGCTGGCAAACGAAGAGGACAAACAAACGGCAGAGATCCTCAGGCGGTGGACCATCTCGCGCCCCCGCCTCGATAGCGATGGCCGCGCCTTGAAAGAGGCTCCCTGACCGGGATTTCCCATCCTATTTCGGAAGGTTCCGTGCCGGTCGGAGACACCGTTTGGGTCCATTCCCCCTGAAACATATGTCTGCCGGATTTTTCACCGGGTTGGGGCAGATCATGCTCCAGCAAAGCGCCCTCACCGGGGCGCTGTTCCTGGCAGGTCTTTGTGCGCATTCGCGCTCGATGGCGTTCGGTGCGGTGATAGGCGCCTTTTCCGGCATCATGACCGCCCGACTCCGTGCCTTCGATCCAGACGACATTTCGCACGGGTTGTACGGTTTCAACAGCGCTCTGGTCGGGATTGCACTGAGTTTTACGTACTCGCTTGGAGTGAGTTGTGGTCTGTTGATCGTTCTGGGCAGCGCACTGTCATCGATTCTCATGTGCCGCATGCTGCGCCGTGCAGACTCGCTTCCGCCCTTGACGATGCCGTTTGTTCTATCGACATGGATCATGCTGGCAGTTGGTAACATCCTGGGACTGGAGCCTGCGGGATTCGAAAGCGTTTCAGAAGTCCACGGCGATCTTGCTGTGATCCTACGCGGTCTGGGGCAAGTGATGTTTCAGGAATCCTGGATCACAGGAATCCTGTTTTTGATTGGCCTGATCTTCCACTCCAGACAGGCGGCCGCCTGGGCGTGGATCGGCTCGGCGATGGGATTGGTGGTGGCCCGTGGCCTCAGTTATCCGGAAAGCCTCGTCGATGCAGGGATCTTCGGTTTCAATGGTGTGTTGGTTGGCATCGCCCTGGGGGATACCTTTCGCAATAACGTCATGGTGACGTTGGGAGGAATGGTACTCTCCGTCTTGCTTCTCCGAGGATTTCAGCTTGCTGGCATCCCCGCTCTGACCGCCCCCTTCGTTCTGTCGACCTGGACAATCATCCTGCTCGATCGCTGGCGCAGATAGAACCGCGAGAATCGGACTCTGTCCCGGTGCTCCGATCTCGCGATGTGATTCGTTGTACGATTCCCGACCCACCCTCGAATCGGATGCCCGGAAGTCCTTTGCCCCCGCGACATCGCGGCGCAGATTGCCTATGCTGGCGCCAGCAACACGATGGAAATTTTCAAGAAATTCACGATCGAAGCGGCGCACTTCTTGCCGAACCTGCCAGAGGGTCATAAGTGCCGGCGTTTGCACGGGCACTCGTTTGGAGTGGAGGTCCACGTACGAGGGCCGGTGCAACAGCCGGAAGGGTGGATCGTCGACTTCGCTGACCTCAAGGTGGCCTTTCAGCCGATCCTCGACCAGCTCGATCACAATTACCTCAACGACGTAGAAGGACTCGAGAACCCAACGAGCGAGAATCTGGTACGCTGGATCTGGACCCGGCTGAAGCCCGTTCTGCCGGGTCTATGCAAGGTTGTGGTCTGTGAGACCTGTACCTCCGGCTGTGTGTATAGGGGTGAGTAGGCAACCAGCCTGGACCAACCGATGGCGCAGCAATGTTATGACGGCTCCGCTGAGGTAAGCAGCTTCGTTCGCGCGATCACATCCTGCCAGCGTTCCATGAAAGCTGGGCCTTTCTCCCAGATCTCACTCGCAAAATAGAACAGCAGACTGTCGGCAATCCCCTTGTACCTGGCAGCAATGGTTGCGGGTAGTTCTGCCCACGTAGCGGTGACGGTAAAAGCCTCGAGCATTTCGCCGGTGATGAGATCCGCCATGGCTGTGAGATTCCCCTGACGTTGCAGTTGCGTGAGCTGTTCCGGGACTCCGTGCCACCCGTGCAGCTCAAAGACATGTTTGTAGGCCGGAGTGGATCCATAGAAGGCAATCTGGAAACGGGCGCGCTGGCGCCACTCGATTCTTTCTTCCTCGGTGTCCCCGACGATCGTTAAAACCGGACACGCCAGCTTGACGATTTTTGGATCACGTCCTGCCCTGGCTGCTCCTGCCGCCACACGGGGAAGAATGACCTCATCGATGAACTTGCGTGAATGCATCGGATGCACGTGGATGCCATCCGCAACCTCGCCACAGGCACGCAACATCCACGGCCGTACGGCAGCGAGGTAAATGGGAATGTCCGGATGATCGATGGGTCCAGGACTCCACATGCCCAGCAGACTGAAGTTGTAGAACTCTCCTTGAAAGTTGAGGCGTTCCTGGCCCTGAAAGGCACGAAAGATGGCGCGTAGCGCCAGAACATACTCCCGTAGACGAGCTCCCGGGCGATCATACACAGTGGAAAAGCGACGCTCGATGTGTGCCTTGATCTGCGTTCCGAGGCCCAGGACGAATCGGCCACCCGTGGCGTCGGCCAATTCCCAGGCGATCTGTGCCGTTACCATCGGACTGCGAGGGAAGGCTGTCGCCACTGCTGTGCCGATACGAAGTTCCGGTGCAGCCAGCGCTGCGGCGGCACAATTCAGGTACGCCGTGCGTCCGGTTTCTGCCAACCACAGGCCGTCGTACCCCATCCGGGCAAAATCGCGCGCCCGTTGTGCTGCGCGCCCCAGCTCCAGGCTGGAACCGAATGCATCGATCTTCATGTTCGCCTTCCGTTCTGCCGTCCCTGATCTCCCGTATCGCTACGGGATGGGACTTCTTTTCGATTCACGGACAACCTGCCCCGTGTGTTCAGGAATTCCTGCCTCCGCCACCAGAGCCGAAGGCAAAGCGACTCGGATCATCGCCGATCGATCCGGTCAGCAGATCCCCATCCGCCTCACTGAAATCCCCCAGGAAATCGCGCCTGCCGTAGGCGCGGAACTGCGCCTTTGTCATATGGACTGCAGCGTCGGGTTTGGCAGCTAGCCGGTCGGCCCACTCATCTACGGCCCGATCGAGATCGGCCTCGGCCACGACACGATTGACGAGACCAAACCGTTCGGCGGTGGCAGCGTCGAAGCGATCGCAAAAAAGGATGATCTCCTTGGCACGTGCCACACCGACGAGGCGGGCCAGCACGGGAACACCTCCCCAGCCGAGCGGAATGCCGAGATCCACCTCGGGCACCTGGAATTGTGCCGTTGCGGTTGCAACGCGCAGATCACAGGCTCCGGCCAGGGCCACACCGCCCCCGATAATGTATCCGTGCAGTCGTGCAATCGTGATTGCATCCAATTCCTCGAGGGCCTGTGTTGCACGGCGGCCGATCTGCGAGGCGTAGCGGCGGAAACGCGCACCCTGTCCTGTAGCTTTGGTCGGACGAATCGGGGGATCCTTACGATCCGCGCCGGCACAAAACGACGAACCATGGCCTCCCAGTACAACGACCTGGATGTCGGGTGCTTTCTGGATCTCGTCACAGACAGACACGATCTCTTCAAGGGCCAGTGAGTTGAGCGCGTTGAGTCGTTTTGGCCGGTTCAACCATATCCGTGCCACATTGCCGCTGCGAACGAACTGGAGAGTTTCGTACATGGAGAACTCCTTCCCGAGGAACTGAACTGATCTCACGCCGGCGCAGGCAATGTATTCGAGTCCCGGCGCCCGCTCGTTGACTATCGCGGTCTGAAACCGGACGCCAGTGCACACTCATGTACGGTCCGGTCCCCACACGGACAGCCATCTCTCTACGGTCTAGACAGGGCCGTGCCAACGTCACAATTCAGCCTCAAATGCATCGACCTCGATGTGGATGTGTGTTTTATCGCATGGCAATGATGCGGCCGGACCGCGCAAGTAAGGAGAACCCATGAAGACGAGGATCACGGAGTTATTCGGAATCGAACACCCCATCATTCAGGGCGGCATGCACTACGTTGGCTTCGCAGAGCTGGCGTCGGCAGTATCCAACGCCGGTGGTCTGGGCATCATTACCGGACTCACGCTCGGAACACCCGAGAAGCTGGCAGCGGAGATCGCCCGTTGCCACACGATGACGGATAAGCCATTCGGCGTAAACCTGACCTTTCTGCCGGCGCTCTCGCCACCGGATTACTCGGGTATGGTGAAGGCAATCATCGATGGCGGCGTGAAAGTTGTCGAGACCGCGGGGCGCAATCCCGAACAGGTTCTGCCGGCGTTGAAAGCCGCTGGCATCAAGGTGATCCACAAGTGCACCTCGGTGCGTCATTCGCTGAAGGCACAGTCGATCGGCTGTGACGCTGTAAGTGTCGATGGTTTCGAGTGCGGTGGACATCCGGGCGAAGATGACGTGCCGAATTTCATTCTCCTGCCGCGTGCGGCGGAGGAATTGAAGATTCCGTTTGTCGCATCAGGTGGCATGGCGGATGGGCGGTCCCTGGTCGCGGCGCTGTCACTGGGGGCGGAAGGCATCAACATGGGAACACGGTTCATCGCCACGAAAGAGGCGCCGGTTCACCAGAACGTGAAAGAAGCATTGGTTGCTGCCAGTGAGCTCGATACACGGCTCATCATGCGGCCGCTGCGCAATACGGAACGGGTCATGTACAACGAAGCGGTCGGCCGGCTTCTGAAAAAGGAAAAAGAGCTGGGCGACAATCTCCAGTTTTCCGACATCATTTTCGAGGTGGCCGGCGTCTATCCGAAGATCATGCGTGAAGGAACTCTGGATGCAGGTGCCTGGAGTTGCGGCATGGTGGCGGGTCTCATCCACGACATTCCCACGGTGAAGGAACTCATCGACCGGATCATGGCGGAAGCCGAATCCATCATTCGTAATCGGCTGCCCAGCAAGCTCGGGGCGTAGGTCACAGAGGCTTTCCGAAGAGAGCCGGCGCTTCTCATGAGTTTACGGAGCGTCCACCGCCAGTGTGGACGCTCCGTCTCTTTCAAGATTCCGCTTTCAGGCCGTAACGGTTTACTCCCACGGGAATTCCTTCCGCCCGTAGTGGCCGTAAGTCGCTGTTTGCAGGTAGTTCCATCCCGACGGACGCCGCAGGGCAAAACGATCGATGATGTGCTGCGGCGACAGATCCGGAAATGTTTCCTTCACCCACGGCACCAGATTTTCTCCCTTCTGGTTGACCGCGGTGAGCATCTCGGGCTGGTGCTGTCCGATGGCATACGCGATGCGAACCGTGCACTCGCTGGAATGCCGGACTCCGCAAGCAACGGCAGTTTTGGCGATATGACGTGCCATGTAGGCGGCGCTGCGATCGACTTTGGTAGCGTCCTTCCCTGAATAGGAACCTCCGCCGACGGGTACGCGCGGGCCATAGGCATCCACCACGATTTTACGACCCGTTACACCCGCGTCTGCCTGCGGTCCGCCGAGAATGAAGCTGCCGGTTCCATTGATGACAACGTGCGGGATATCGCTGCCAAGAATCGGGTCGATCACGGTCGTCCGGATGGTTTTGCGTACATCTTCGATGGAAATTTCCGCCCGATGCTGGGCTGCAATTACGACACTCACGACCTGATCATCGACGATACTCACCTGTGTCTTGCCGTCCGGAAGCAGCCACGGCACCTCTCCGTTCAGGCGGACCTCACGTAGTCGCCAGGCAAGTCTGCGCGCCAGTTCATATTCACGCGGCATCATGCTGTCCGTCTCATTTGTCGCGTACCCTACCATGATGCCCTGGTCACCTGCTCCGACACCCCGGCCATGTGGATTCAGGTCTTCGTCGACGCCGCGTGCAATCTCCAGTGACTGCTCGGTCACCTGGGTAATGACCTTCAACACATCTTCCCGCCCGTAGCCGATCTTTCGTGTCCAGATGTCACGGGCAATCGCTTCAAAGTTGATTTGCGCAGTCGATGTCAGCTCTCCGCAGATGACGAGCAGATCCCCCTTGGCAAGACACTCGATTGCAACACGAGCCCCTGGATCCTCAACGAGGCAAGCATCCAGCACCGCATCTGCTACCTGGTCGCAGAATTTGTCAGGATGCCCGTCGGCCACCATCTCCGCTGTTTGAGAAATCACGCCCGCAACACCTCGATCTCGCTCCGTCCTCCACCGCACGGACTGACCTGGATCTGGACACCGATACGCTCTTTCAACTCTGAAACGTGCGAGATCACTCCCACCTTGCGTCCTGTGGACTGCAACGATTCGAGTGCAGAGACAGCCATTGCGAGACTCCTATCGTCCAATGCACCAAAACCTTCATCGATGAATAGTGTTTCGACCTTGAGCCCCTGGCTGGTCGACATACTGGCCAGACCAAGTGCAAGCGCCAACGACACGAGAAAACGCTCACCGCCGGAGAGATTGTGAACGCCGCGCACTTCATCACCCATATCCCGATCGACTACCTGGAGCGCGAGATCTCCGCCGGGAACGCATTCGAGATGGAACCGCGGCGCGAGATCTTTCAAATGACCGTTACTCCGCCGTAACAAGTGGTCGAGAGTCAGTCTCTGGACGAAGCCGCGGAATTTGGCCCCGTCGGCAGAACCGATGATTTCGTCGAGCTGATACCAGATCGCAGCGGCAGCCGAGTGCGCAGCAAGTTCTTTGTGCAGATCCGCGACACTGGCACGAGCATGATCGTCCGCCTTGATCACAGCTTGTGCCTCTGCATATTCGTCGGTCGCCAACTGCTGTGCCTCTCTTGCCACCGTGAAGTTTTGCATCGTTGTCTCGCGATCCGCGTCCGGCTGCCCACTCCCTCGATGTTGCGCCAGAGTGCGGCGTTGTTCTTCGAGAGCGGCAGAGCTTGCAACCACCGCCTGGCGCAGCCCTTCGAGTCGTTTGCTTTCCGCGTTCCACCAGGCTTCCCCTTTCGTGAGTGCCACCGTCGCAGCTTCATGCGAGAGACCAGCTCGGGCGAGGCGATCCGTCAATTTTCCTTCTGCCTGTGAGAGAACATTGACCGCCTCTCTGTGCGCCTGCTGGAGAGCTTCCTCCCGGGTCCGAGCCTCAGTGAGCTCCGTGGCAACCGTTGTACGCCGGGTAACGGCCCGCCTCTCATCGTTTTCGGCCATCTCGACACGATTCTTGTGTTCCGTGCGAACGTCGTTGACGGGTCTCCCGTCGATTACGGTCTTACGCCGCGCCTGCAATTCATCGTATCGCGCCGTTGCTCCTCTGACATCTTCTTCGACCAACTCAACCTGCGCACTTGTTGCTGTGAGAGAAGCAGCCAGTCCGGCAACTTCCGCTTGAAGCGAAGCGACCTGGCGTTGCTGCACTTCCAGACGAGCGCTCCGTTCCGACCATTGCCGGGCTGAGTCGATGCACAACCGATCGAGTGCGGATGGATCTTTCCTCAACCGATTTCGCCAATCTGGCACGGCACCCCCCAGGGCCGTATCGAGTCGCTGTCCAATCGCATCCCGCGATGCGGTCTTTTCCTGAATCAACAACCGTGCTGCATCTGCCTTACCACGGCAAAGGGCCTCGCGTTTCGTCCACTCGTCAATCTGCACGCGTAACTCCTGGCTTCGCTGTTCTTCCTGCTGACGTGCGGATTCGAGGGCGTTCAATCGAGCGATATGTTCGTCGAATGAGGCAATGTCGGCTGTAACGGCCTCCAACCTCGAAGAGATCATCTTCTCGAAGTGATCGAACGCGGCATCCGTGTCAGGTGTCACGGGGAGCGCAGGCAAGGCAGGTATCTCCATCCCCGCAACCGGAGCGGATCGTTCTATGGCAGCGACGGCGTTGTCCCAGGAACCGGTCCACTCGAGGATTCGGGTCTCGATATTCACGCGAGCCTTCTGGAGACGTTCCAGTTCCGCTCTCGACGCATCCCGTTCGGCGCTCACCCGCGCTGCGCGCGCATTGAGTTCATCGAAACTCTGTTGCAGTTCAGCGACGCGTGCACGATCTTCTTCGAGTCGCTCATCGAGGATCCTGCTCTCGGTAGCAAATGGATGTTCTGTTGCACCGCACACGGGACAGGGCTGTTCGGGTTCGAGAAACGAACGGAGGTGTTCGGCTTGTTCGCTGACGGATGCCTCGGAGCGGAGCAGGCCGTGGCGAGCTTCATCGACTCGCGCCCGGGCAACGGGTAGTTCGACCGCAATGGCGTCGAGGGTTTGTTCCGCGGTGGTCCCCTTACTCCTGCAGTCGGCGCTTTCCTGGCCATTCTCCTGGAGCGAACCCTGGAGGCGTACCAGTTCCCTTGCTGCAAAACGCGCGTTTTTTCCAGCGGTACGTAGCTCCTGCAGCGCTTCACGAGTCTTGTCCAGCGCAGGCCGATTCACGGTAGCTATTTCGTCGCGTAGCGGAGAGAGTTCCGTTTCGAGGCGCTCGATCGAGCGAAGTAACGCCTCTCGATCCGTTTCGGCGATCGAACGCTGTTGAATGGCATTCTCCGCGTCACGATCTTGCGAAGTCACCAGTGTGCTTTGTTCATCGATTTCCTGCGTGACTTTCGTCATGCTTTGCAAGTCGCCCTGAACCATCTCGAGTCGTTCGGCAAGGATTCTGGTGGCCCCGTTGTTTTCCAGCCAGACAGCAGTGGCATTCGACTCATTGACTGCTGCATCCAACTGCTCCTGTGCTGCCGAATGCCTGGCCATTGCAGCGTGGTGGTCGGAAACGGCCTTTTCACACTCACGGATTTTACTTTCTCGGTCCGACCGAGCCTGTCCGATCAGAGTGTCCAACTCCTTTGCTTCGTCGAGCAAGGGTCCTATCTCATCGTAGGCAGCACGGGCCTTGCGACTTGTCTCCTGGGCTTCCTTTTCCGCGGCGAGTGCTTCCGTGTGGGTGTTCTCCAGACTTGCGTGTCGTTTCAGGGCCGAATCCAGGTCTACGGATAGCTGTTCCGTACGGTGGCGTGCCGACTCGGCCGCTTCGATCTCTGCGCGCAATCCGAAGGCTTTCTGTGCGAGATCCAAAGTCTGCCGATCACCGGTTGCTGCGTCGTCGGCTCTCTGTGCCTCCACGAGTGCCCGTTCGCCTTCGTTCACCACTTTCGTCAGGTGTTCACAGCGATCAAACCATTCGACGGCTTTTCTCAACGCTTCATATTCAGCGGTACGCAATTGAAGGGTCCGGTGCGTATCAGCAAGTCGTTTCTCAGCGGCCGTACGATCGGCATCCGACAACACCGGTTGGGCGTCGAGCTGGATCCGCAGCCTCTCCTGCTTTTCCCGCTCGGCTTTGGCTCTCTGGTGAGCGGCCATCGAAAGCTTTGCATAGATCTGGGTACCCGTAATCCGCTCGAGGAGTTCAGCGCGCTGGCGCACATCGGCGCGGATGAAACTGTCGAACTCGCCCTGGGCAAGCAGGACGGCTCGCCGGAACTGTTCGAAATCGAGACCGACGCGCTTCTGGATTTCGACAAGAGTATCCATCTTTTTGTCGCCGATCGTCTGGCCAGTCTCGACGTCCGTCAGGGTGATCGTTTGTGCCTGTAGGTTGCCGCTCGCTCGCCCGCGGGCACGACGTACCTCCCAACGCGAGAGGTAGCGTCGTTGATCCTGCCCCACGAATTCGACCTCGGCGTAACCGGAGCCGGTACCATGCCGCAGAATACCGCGTACATCGGCGTATCGGACCTGGGCAGCATCCGGGCCTTCCCGGCCCACCCTGGCACGGTGATCCGCCGCCGCCAGGCGCGGCACACGATCGTAGAGAGCAAGGCAGATGGCATCGAGCAGGGTCGACTTGCCCGAACCAGTGTGTCCGGTGATTGCGAATAAACCAGCGCTTTGGAGTGGATCGGCCTCGAAATCGATCACGAAGGGCCCTGCCAGACTCGCGAGATTCTCTCCCGAAACCTTCAGCACTCTCATGCGACACCGTTCTCCCCATCCGCAGGATTTTCCACATCTGCCAGGATTTCCTGGAACGCTTTCAGAAGCGCCTCCGAAGGCGAATTGTGGTGCTTTGTCTCGTGGCAGCTCACGAACACCGCCTCGGGACTCAGCTCGTCCAGCGTCGTGTCCGACTCGGCGGCGGATTCATGCCATCGATCCTGCGTGAGACCCTCTCGTACGACACGTGTCAGACGTACGGGTTTACCCCTGAGGGCCACCTCGATACGCCGTCTCAGTTCGGGGGTTGGACTCTCGAGACGCACGGCCACCTCCAGAAAAGGGCGGCGGTCATCGTCCAGCTCCGGCACATCGATTTTTTCCAACAGGGTTTCCACTTCTTCGAGAGGTGCCGCACCCGAGTCGGGAATTCGCAGGAAAGAGACAGATCGTGGAATCCTTATCGTGCGGATTTCGTCGATATCGGTCTCGCCGAAATCGATCACGACAATCGAATGGGCGTAGTCCTTTTCCGTTACCGACATCGGAAAAGGTGCACCGGCGTAGCGAACATGCTTTTTGCCACCGACTCTCTGGGGACGATGGAGATGTCCCAGTGCAACGTAATTGACGGCCTCGGGAAACAGATCGACCGAGAATGCCTCTTCCCCACCAATCAGGATGCGACGTTCACTGAGCTCCGACAGTTGCGCCCCTTTGATATGGAGGTGGCCGGTTACCAGCAACGGCAGCCGGCCGCGCAGGGAATCCGCAGCGGTGACGACTTCACGGTAGAGTCTGGTGACGGCACATTCTCCCGACTCGACCAGGGGAAGGTCGGCCGGGCGGAGGTATGGGACCGATGCACACACGAGCCGTGCCGCCCCGCTCCTGTCACGCAATGTGGTGAGGACGCGTTCCGGTGCTACCTTTCCCCCTGCACGGGGCATTCCGCCCGTGAGCGTGACGCGAAGGGGATCGAGCAGGGGAGCGGGCAATTCGACTCGAGCTGCCGAATCGTGGTTACCGGCAATCATGACAATTTGCAGCTCCGGCAAATCGGCGGTGATGTCGTGAAGAAACCGGTACAGGCGTCGCTGTGCCGCCACGGGGGGATTAACGCTATCGAAAAGATCGCCGGTCACAACGAGGGCATCGGCTTCGAGTTCCACGAGCTGGCGGCGCAGCCAGGCCAGAAATTCCTCGTGTTCGATCCCCCGGTCGAAGTTGTAGAGATCATGCCCGAGGTGCCAATCGGAAGTATGCACCAGCCTCATGTCCAATCCCTTTCCGCGTAACGCCAAATCAAATTGTACGGCAGAGATCACCACCCGGTCGCTGGATTCCGTTCTTTAGCTGAAGATGGAGACTGGCGACGTCGGAAGATGGGAGTTTTTTTACCCAAAGTGGATGACCGACGATGGAAAATGAATGTTTGACACATCGCCTTTAAGAGTCCAGAAAAGGTCATATGCCAGTCGAACATCTCACCAAAAACGAAGAGCCAACCGCAGCCCCGAAAACTCCGGCATCCCGCCTGCCACCCAGCGTGGAGGGGCCGGATATCCACATGCATACGTCCCGAATCGACATCAAGATCGGTTTTGCCTGTAACAATAAGTGTGATTTCTGTGTGCAGGGAGACAAACGCTACCGGTACGGTCCGCGTCCTTTCGATCAGATGCGAGCCGACCTGGAGGATGGGCGGCGGCGGGGAGCAAGAGGCATCGTGATTACGGGCGGAGAGCCAACGATCCACAGCAACGTGCTGGATGTCGTCAGTCTTGCCCGTGAGATGGGCTACGAAACGGTGCAGATCCAGTCGAATGGCCGCATGTTCTCGCATCTGCCATTTTGTGAAAAGGCAATTGCCGCGGGTGCCAACGAGTTTGCACTATCGCTTCATGGATCGACGGCCGAAACACACGAGAAGCTGGTACGTGCGTCCGGGGCGTTCCGGCAGGTTGTCAACGGGATTCGTAACCTGGCTCGGCTCGGGCAATTCGTGATCATGAACACGGTCATCACATCCGTGAATTACCGTGAACTCCCCGACCTCGCGCGGCTGATGGTTGGGTTGGGTGTACGCCAATATCAGTTCGCTTTTGTGCATATTCTGGGTACGGCGGCCAAGAACGCCACCTGGCTCGTGCCACGAAAGACGGATGTCATGCCGTTCGTCAAAGAGGGACTGGATGTGGGACTTCAGGCCGGTGTGCGTTGCATGACCGAGGCAATCCCATACTGCTTGATGACGGGTTACGAGCCCTATGTGGCCGAGCTGATCATCCCTCGTACGACGGTCTTCGATGCTGACATGATGCTCAACGATTACACGGAGTATCGCCTGACGGAGGGTAAGGCCAAGGGACCGAACTGTCGCAGTTGTGTTTATTTCGACCGTTGCGAAGGGCCCTGGGTGGAGTATCCGGAACTTTTCGGTTGGGAGGAATTTCAACCAGTCCTGGAACTGCCTGAGACGGATCGCTGAGCTTCTCCGGCCTCGGGGTTGTCCGTCTGGGAAAAATCAAGGTATGCGTTCCGGCAAAAGAAACACCTCTGCACGGGCATGGAGAACGCCTTCATTCGAACTGAAACACCGATTCTGAAGTTGATGCGATCCGTTATCTCCATCGCACTGGTCGGGATCTGGTTCTCCGTCCGGCCTGTGGGGGCGGTCGAGATCTGTCCAGGAGATTGCGACGGTAGCGGTCGTGTCTCACGGCTGGAGATCACGCGAGCGGTAGGGATGATCTTTGGAGAAGGCGACCCGTCGCGTTGCGCACCGATCGACGTGGATGAGAATGGAAGCGTGACCGCAGGAGATCTTGTGGCCGCTCTATTCGTTGCCATCAATGGATGTCCGCGCTCTGACACCGCCTGCAACGGGTCCGAGGCACTGTGTGAACGTCGTTACGATGAGGTGTCCTATCCGACGACGCACAACGCCATGGCAAACACCGAGGATGGTTTTCAGAGTCCGAACCAGACCTACAACGTGAGCACGCAACTCCGAGACGGAGTGCGTGCCTTGATGCTGGATATCTACGACTACAACGGAGAGATCACTCTCTGCCATGCGGACTGTGAGCTGTTCGGGCACAGGCCGCTCGTCGACACGCTACGCGAGATCCGTACCTTCCTGGAGGAGAGGCCGCGTGAGATCGTTACGCTAATTTTCGAAGCGTATGTCTCGGCGGCGGACACGGAAACGGTCTTTGCCGACAGCGGACTCCTTGATTACGTCCACGTGCAGACCGTGGGCGAACCGTGGCCGACGTTGTCGGCGATGATCGAGAGTGGGAAACGTCTCGTGGTGTTCAGCGATCGGGATCAGGGAGAACGGCCGTGGTATCTCTACGTCTGGGATTACGCGTTCGAGACGCCCTACTCGTTCGTGCATCCTCAGGATTTCGTTTGCACGCCGAACCGCGGCGATCCATCCCACTCGCTCTTCATCCTGAACCATTTTCTGACCAGGCCGACGGGTAGTATCAATCTGGCACGACGGGTGAATTTCAATCCGCTTTTCATGGATCGTGCTCTGCAATGCATGCACGAGGATGAGCGGCTGCCGAATTTTGTGACGGTTGATTTCTACGAACTCGGCGATCTCCTGGATGTCGTCGACGAACTCAATTTCCCAGGAACAGACAGTCCTGGGGATGGGCCGCTGACCTAATCCCCATCCGTATCGGCAGCAGACGCATGGGCCGGGCGTGCGCGCTTCTGCTCGGCTCTGCCGCCGCCGCTTCCACTTGCACGGCGTGAGTTTGGCTGGGTCGGGCAGGTGTCCGTGACTCACGGGTCGTAGGCGGCTGCCCATGGAAGGATCGTTCGAGCGACTCAGCTATGGGTTCTTGCAGCCTTTCCAACTCCACCGAGATCAGACCAGTCGCCATGCCGTGCTCCGTACCGTTGCCGTCACTTCGATCGTTCATCTAGTGTGTCCCCAATGAAGACCGTGCGACTCGGCATGATCGGCGCCGGAGTGATCGGCGCCACCCACTCCGCTGTCTTGCAGCAGATCCATCAGGCAGTTCCCGACTCCCTCGATCTGGTCGCAATCGCCGATCCGGTCGATCGCACACGAAACATGATCGGTGATCTCTACGATTACCGGTACCGCTACGCAGATGGCTTCGAACTCATTGAAAAATCCCCCGTCGATGCCGTCTTCATTTGCACGCCAACCGCTTTCCATGCCGACCTTGCCAAAGCAGCCGCCGCGCGTGGCCTCGCCCTGTTTTGCGAGAAACCGCTGGCGATGGATTGCTCCGAAGCACAAGACATCGCCGATGCTGTTACACGTGCTGGAATTCCAACACAGATTGGACTCGTCCTGCGCTATGCAGCGCCCTTCACGGTGATCCGTGACCTCCTGCATGACCCCCGTGCCGGACAACCCATGGCCGTCATCTTCCGCGACGACCAGGTGTTCCCGATCCGTGGCGTCCACTTCAGCGCCTGGCGAGCCGATCCAACGCTGACCGCAGGCGGTACCCTGATCGAACATGGTGTACACGACCTCGATATCCTGCAGTGGCTGTTCGGACCCGCCATTCGTCTACGGGCCTGGGAACAAAACCATGCTGGCCACCCTGGCATCGAAGACTATATGGCGGTTGAACTGGAGTTCGTCAGTGGTTTACGCGCACAACTGGTGAACGTGTGGCACAACATGGTGCAACGTCCCTCGAACCGCCGTCTGGAGATCTTTTGCGAAAACGCCTTCATCGCCTGCGAGGGCGATTTCAATGCCGATATCATTTGCCAATACGGCGATGGTCCCCAGGAAGTCGTCCCTGCTCTGGAAGTCTTGCGACGCTTTCTCGAACATCACCCGAATGCGCCGCCGGGCCTGGCCGATCTGTACGGTATCGCCTATCTCGTGCAGGATTACGAGTTCATCCGCAGCCTGCGTCACGGAACTCCCACACACCCATCCATTCAGATCGGCGTGGAGGCACAGCTTCTTGCCGCGGCAACGTATCATGCCGCACGCACCGGTGATGAGGTGGACCTGATCCAGTTCAGAAAAACGCTGCAGACGGATGTCCATGGCGCCGGGTAGCGTAAACAGCCGGTGGCAAAGACAATCATGGCAAAACTGATTTCCTATGAGGCGAAAACGGCCCTCATCACAGGGGCGTCGAGCGGCATCGGTGAACGACTGGCCCTGGAGATGGCGCATCGCGGCGCTCGGGTCATTCTCGTGGCACGTCGACTCGACGAACTTCAACGTGTCGCAAAAACGATCAACGACACGGGTGGCAAAGCGGTCGTCCTCGCCTGTGATGTTGCCGACCGTGCACGGGTCTTTGCCGCCGCGCAACACGCGCTCGATGAGTACGGGCCGATCGATATTCTGGTGAATAACGCCGGATATGGCCGGCATCGTCGCTTCATTCAGTGGGATCTCGACGACGCTGAGCGAATGATGACGGTCAATTTCTTCGGCAGTGTCTACTGGACCAGGGCGCTGCTGCCACAGATGATCGCACGCCGCTCGGGTTGGCTCGTGTTCATGGCCTCGGTGGCCGGAAAACTCGGTGTTCCGGACGAAAGCCTCTATGCCGCAAGCAAGTTCGCACTGGTCGGGCTTGCCGAAGCACTCTCATACGAGGTGGAGGATGCCGGAGTGCACGTTCTCACAGTCTGCCCGGGCGCGATCAACACTCCCTTCTTCGACGAGGAAGCCATCGCCCGGATGCCGGCTGTCGCCAAACGGTTGATGATCGAGCCGGATGTTCTCGTAACAGCAATTCTCAAGGCGCTGGCGCGAGGAAAGCGCGAGATCACCGTGCCCGGTATAATACGGGCGGGCTATATCGTTCGCGCCCTCTTTCCCGGGTTCATGCACCGGAATACGAAGCGCACCGCCCTACGCACTGACAGGTGAACCGAAATCGACTCGCGTTCCTTGCATCCCGGGTGGTCGGTTCCTATAAATCCCGGTGCTTGACGAGGATGTCCAGAGCAACTGCGGCGGCGCTTACCGTGATTCGTGTGGCACGTGGGGCCAATCGTCCTTCAGACGATCAGGTCCGCGCCGCTCTGCAAGCAGATCGCAAGCGGCTGGCCATTGACGAGCAACCTCTCATCGACGATTTCGCCATCACAGGCCCCTACGCCATTACCCTGGCTGGGCGTGATTTCGATGAGTACGTCGTCTGGGAACGTTGAGCCAAACCAGGAAATCCGTTTCTCCCCGGCGTAGACGCCGCCGTCCTACGAGAAAGTCTTCCTGGTACTGGCCGCTCCTGGCCATCGAACTGGTCGCACTCGTTCTCACGGCACTCACCGCGGTCGTCATTGTGCTGGGTCACGCCGCGATGCGGTTTGCAGGGAGCGATCCGTGGCGCAGTCTGCTGCCATTCGCGTCGGTCGTCCTCGCACTGTCTGTCTCTACCGCCCTTTTCATCAAATTGTGGAGAGTCTTGCGCTCCCGGATTACCCCAAAAGCGCCGTGGCTGCCTGCTTGCCTGGCCGTGTCTCTACTCGTCTTCTCGGGCTGGACGACACGACAACCGGGTTTTGATGCCAATCTGCGGGAACTCCGAATCCTGATGGGTGGCGCCGCTGAAGCCGAGCGCTCCGTCATCGCCCACCAGGTGTACGCAGCATACCGGCGAATGGACCCGTCATCCTGGCAGCAACTTCTCGAACGCTCCCGTGTCTTCGAACCCACGGTGCGCGAAGCGGCTGTGGCCTTTGGAGTCGATGTCGAAATCATGATGGGAATCGCTGCCGCGGAATCGTCTTTCTACCCGCGTGACAGCAAGGATGGCGGTCGTGGGCTTTTTCAGATTACCGCACCACCACAGATTGCGGTTGACGTTGCCAAACGGCTGCTCCGCGTCAGTGCGCTCGATCCCCTCAACCAACGTCATAACGCCTTCCTGGCCGCCGCCACTCTCCGCCACTATCTGGCCCAGATGCGCGCGGATCTGTTTCTCGGCCTGCTGGCCTACAACATCGGGCCGAAAAACGGCGGACTGCAATCCATCATGCAACAGTATGGCGCGCGCGACTTTGCCACGATTCAGCCGTACCTGCAGCAGCTCCCGCGCGATTACCCGATCCGTGTTCTTTCCGCAGCTCTGGCGTACCGTGTGTGGCAGAAAACGGGAACTCTGCCGCGCTACGAAGTGGGGGACAACGCACAGCGCATCCAACGAACGGGAATTCCGGGGCTCGGGCCGCCGGACAGCTCGGTGAATTCGAATCTGCCCGCTCCCCAACGACCGTAAGATCGGCCGAGCATCAATCTGCCGGATCGCCCGCGCCGCCCGCAGGAGTCTCTCCACCACCCTCGGCGGGATCGCTCACCACTCCCTCGTCCTCTTCCAGTTCGGCTAGCGTGGCCACACCGCAGACTCGTTCCCCTTCTGAGATATCGATCAGCCGAACACCTTGAGTGTTCCGGCCAATGATGGAGATCCCACGGACCGGTGTGCGAATCACCTTTCCACCGTCGGTTACAAGCATCACATCCTTGGCGTCACTCACCATGCGAACGCCGATCACCTTGCCGGTACGATCGGTCGTTCTCATGGTGATGATCCCTTTGCCTCCGCGTCCGGTGAGCCTGTACTCGTCCATCGCCGTGCGTTTGCCATAACCACGCTCAGCAACGATGAGCAGCGTTTCCGCCGAATTCACCACATCGAGACCAACGACGGAATCGCCAGCTTCCAAGGAGATGCCGCGCACACCCGCGGCACTGCGACCCATTGCTCGAACATCGGTTTCGCGGAACCGGATGGCTTGCCCCTCTCGTGTCGAGAGGATGATCTGCTGCTGACCGTCCGTGAGCCGCACTCCGATGACCTCATCGCCTGCATCCAGGGTGATGGCAATGATACCGGCCCGGCGCGGATTGGCGTACGCCATGAGATCCGTCTTCTTCACGGTACCCGCCCGTGTGGCAAAAAAGATGTATTTCCCTTCCTCGAAGGATCGAACCGGCAAGAACGCGGAAACCTTTTCCTCGCCCTGGAGGTTGAGCATATTGACGATCGCTTTGCCCCGCGCCGCCCGGCTCGCCTGCGGAATCTCGTGCACCTTGAGCCAGAATACCCGCCCCGCCGTGGTGAAAAAGAGCATGAAAGTATGCGTCGTTGCGACGAACACGTGTTCGAGAAAATCTTCTTCCTTCGTCGTCGCGCCGATCTTGCCACGTCCACCGCGGCGTTGTGCTCGATACACGGTCACGGGGCTGCGTTTGATGTAACCTTCGTGCGAGATGGTGACGACCATCTCTTCGTCTGCAATGAGATCCTCGATGGAGAGATCGCCACTCTCGTCGACGATTTGCGTACGCCTTTCGTCGCCGTGCAGTTTCTTCACTTCCTCCAGTTCATCGATGATGATCTGGTAAACTTCAGCTTCGTCGGCAAGGATCTGTTTGTATCGTTCGATCTGCTTCTGAACCTGCGCACGCTCTTCGAGAATCTTGTCGCGCTCGAGCCCGGTGAGGCGCTGCAACCGCATGTCGAGAATCGCCTGCGCCTGGATCTCGGAAAGTCCGAACTGTTCCACCAGACCCGCTCGCGCGGCGGCTGGATCGGCTGCCGCACGGATGAGGGCGATCACCGCGTCCAGATGATCGAGTGCGATCTTGAGCCCGTCCAAAATGTGTAGGCGCTCTTCTGCCTTGCGTAGTTCGTAGGCCGTGCGGCGGGTGACGACCTCCTTGCGATGTCCGATGAAGACCTGCAACGCCTCTTTCAAATTGAGGAGCTTCGGCCGATTCTCGACGATGGCGAGCATGATTACGCCGAAGGACTCCTGCATCGGTGTCAGCTTGTAGAGCTGGTTCAGGACGATGTCGGAGTTGGCGTCGCGTTTCAGCTCGATGACGATGCGCATGCCCTCGCGGTCCGACTCATCACGCAGATCGGAGATGCCTTCGATCTTTTTCTCGTTGACCAGTTGAGCAATCCGTTCGATCAGCTTCGCCTTGTTCACCTGGTAGGGAATCTCGTGAACGATGATCGACTCTCGTCCCGTTTTCTTGTTCGTTTCGGTCGAGGCGCGTGCTCGTAGTTGCAGAATGCCCTTGCCTGTCCGGTATGCTTCCCGGATCGGACCGCGCCCGTGGATGAAGCCCGCTGTTGGGAAATCCGGGCCCGGGATGTGTTGCATGAGTTCGTCGACGCTCAATTCGGGATTCCGAATGAGGGCAATCAACCCATCGACCACTTCATTCAGATTATGCGGCGGGATATTCGTCGCCATACCGACGGCAATGCCGGCCGAGCCGTTGACCAGAAGGTTCGGAATGCGCGTCGGAAGAACGACCGGCTCTTTCAGCGTTTCGTCGTAGTTCGGAACGAAATCGACCGTTTCCTTGTCGAGGTCCGCCAGTAGCTCGCTGGCGATACGCGCCATGCGGATTTCCGTGTAGCGCATGGCTGCCGGTGGATCGCCGTCGATCGATCCGAAGTTGCCCTGGCCGTCGACCAGCGGATATCGCATCGAAAAATCCTGCGCCATGCGCACGATGGTGTCATACACCGCAACGTCGCCATGGGGGTGATATTTGCCGATGACGTCCCCGACGACGCGTGCTGATTTCTTGTAGGCTCGATTCCAGTCGTTTCCGAGATCGTACATCGCGTAGAGCACACGATGGTGAACTGGTTTGAGGCCGTCCCGTGCATCGGGCAGCGCGCGTCCGATGATCACGGACATCGCGTAGTCCATATAGGACTGACGGACCTCGTCCTCGATATTGACGGGAACCCGGTTGCCTTTGATGAGCGTCGTATCCATGCGATTGCTGCGTCAAATCAGATGTCGAGATTGCGCACGTTGAGGGCGTTTTCTTCGATGAACTTGCGGCGCGGCTCCACTTCATCTCCCATCAAGGTCGAAAAGATTTCATCCGCTTCGTACGCATCTTCAATCTTCACTTGCAGGAGTGTGCGCGTCTCCGGGTTCATCGTTGTCTCCCAGAGTTGCTCTGGGTTCATCTCACCAAGCCCCTTGTAGCGTTGGATATCGAGTCCCTTGCGTGCGTGCGCCAGAATACAGGCAATGGCCTCCCGCAGGGTTGGCTGTCTCGTCGTTGCTTTGCCTTCCTCGAACACCTCGAATGGCGGTTCGCCACAGACACGCAGCTCCTCGGTCACTTTGCGCAATTCTTCGAACTCCGGAGAGAGACAGAAGGGGATGTCGATGACGGTCTGCTGGCTACTGCCATTCATGCGTGTACGCACGTCGATCTTGAAACAGGCGTGTTCCGGATCGTCCAGGATGTGCACCACCAGCGGATCGAGGTCGGGGGCCGTGACGCGTAGCCGCGAGGTTACATCCGCCACCACTGCATCGAGTGCCGCACGATCGGAGAGAATTTCGGCCGACATACGTTGATCTCGCACGAATCCGTGCACGACATCACGGTTTTTGTGCTGGCGCTCGACGACATCGAGGAGACGCTCCAATCGACGTACCTTCTTGACGACATTCTTGAGTAAGGTGCCGGTCATCGGCTCACCACCAGACACTGCCTGAACGGTGACATTCTCGGTTCCGAGTTCGACCAGATAGTCTTCGAGCGCCGTGTCGTCCTTCAGGTAGCGTTCGCTTTTTCCCTTCTTGACTTTGTACAGAGGTGGCTGGGCGATGTAGACGTAGCCCTGTTCGATCAACTCCTGAAACTGGCGGTAGAACAACGTCAGCAACAGAGTGCGGATATGTGAGCCGTCCACATCTGCGTCCGTCATGATGATGATCGTATGATACCGCAGCTTCGACAGGTCGCGATCTTCTTTGCCCACACCCGTACCGAGGGCCGTGACCAGGAGGCGAATCTCCTGCGAGGAGATCATCTTGTCGAACCGTGCCTTCTCCACGTTCAGGATCTTCCCGCGTAGTGGGAGAATTGCCTGGTTCTTGCGCTGGCGCCCCTGCTTGGCCGAACCACCAGCGGAATCCCCTTCGACGATGAACAGTTCAGACAGGGCCGGATCGCGTTCCTGGCAATCTGCCAGCTTGCCTGGCAGCGATCCGGAGTCCAGCGCTCCCTTGCGCCGCGCCAGTTCCTTTGCCTTCCGTGTCGCCTCGCGTACGCGCGCTGCATCCACCGCTTTGAGAACGATACGCTTGGCCTCGATGGGGTGCTCTTCGAAATACTCCGCGAGCTTTTCGTTGACGATCGTTTCGACGAAACCTTTCACCTCGCTATTGCCCAGTTTCGTCTTCGTCTGGCCCTCGAATTGGGGCTCCTGGACCTTCACGCTGATGACAGCGGTGATTCCTTCGCGGCAGTCATCCCCCTGCAACGTGTCACCGTCTTTTTTCAGCAGACCACTGGCCGAAGCGTAACTGTTGATCGTGCGAGTGAGGGCGGCCTTGAAGCCGATCAGATGCGTACCACCTTCGATGGTGTTGATATTGTTCGCAAACGAAAAAATTGTCTCCGCGTATCCTTCGTTCCACTGGAGGGCGACCTCAGCCTCGAGCCTCTCCCGGCGACCTGCAAGCGTGATGACTTCTGTGTGAATCGGTGTCTTGGCGCGATTCAGGTGTTGGACGAATTCTTCGATTCCACCGCTGTACAGAAATTCGTGCTGCTTCTGTGCACGTTGATCATCGATGGTGATCGATACGCCCCGGTTGAGGAAAGCCAACTCCCGGAAACGCTGGGAAAGAAGATCGAAACTGAAATCGATGGTCTCGAAGATCATCGAATCCGGCTTGAAGGTGACCTTGGTACCACGTTGTTGCGTGGTGCCGATCTCACGCAACCTCGCTTCGGGCTTTCCACGCACAAAGCGTTGTGTGTAGACCTTTCCGTCTCGTTTGATCTCCACCTCGAGACTCTCGGAAAGGGCGTTCACCACGGACACACCCACGCCGTGCAATCCGCCTGACATTTTGTATGCGTCGCTGGCGAACTTCCCACCGGCGTGCAGCTTGGTCAGCACCACCTCGGTGGCCGACACTCCTTCGGTTTCATGGATATCGACCGGGATACCCCGGCCATCATCTTCGACGGTGACCGATCCATCGATGTGCAGCGTAACCCTGATCCGAGTACAAAAGCCCGCCAGCGCTTCATCGACCGAGTTATCGACAACTTCGAATACCAGGTGGTGGAGACCCCGTTCGCCCGTGTCGCCGATATACATTCCGGGACGTTTGCGAACGGCATCCAGTCCTTCCAACACCTTGATCTGATCCGCTGTGTACGACTGACTTTGCTGCACTTCGGGTAGCCTTCCTGTTGCGGGCGGCAAGCGAGGTTGAAACGCTTGTTTAGAGCGCTTGAACGTAGCAGAGCGTGCCACCGGCGTAAAGGCCGGTGTAAATAAATAAACCCTTTGATTTCGAGTACTTACACTGAATTATCGCCGGTCTTCCGGAATTTCCGGAAGACCGGCGCCGGGAGCCGCAGAAGGCATCCGTGAAACCTCCGAAAAACCCGTTCGAAAGACATTGATCTACAATCGCATCGGCATGACGACATAGAGGAATTCCGAGTCGCCTTCATAGCGTACCACGCCCGGGCTGACCTCGTCGTTGAGACCGATTTCCACCTGGGTGGTGGAACCGATCGCTCCCAGGACATCGATCAGATAACGGGCATTGAAGCCGATCGAAAATGAAACTCCATCGTACTCTGCCTGGAGTTCGTCGCTGGCTTCACCCAGGTCCGAATTAGCGGCTGAGAGTTCCACCCTTCCCGAATCGATCTGTAGTTTCACGCCGTGTGTTCGTTCCGCAGAAACGATCGAAACACGGCGTAGGGCAGAGAGGAAAGGCTCCTTTTCCAGAACAAGCCGGCGTTCCGACTTTTGTGGCACCACCTCTTTGTAATCGGGAAAATCGCCTTCCGCCAAGCGCATCGAAAGGTCGACGGCACCACGTGTGACGTGTGCGGCATTCGCTGAAATCTGGATCATCACGGGCTCGTCACCGCTCTCGAGGATCTTACTGACTTCATTCACACCCTTGCGTGGAATGATCACACCTGCCCCCGCACTTCCTCCCTCCACAGTCCGCGTAACCATGCTCAAACGGTGTCCATCGGTGGAAACGAGACGAAGCGTTCCGGCCTCTGGCCTTTCGAAGAAAATGCCACACAAATTCGGACGCGCATCGTCCATCGAGACCGCAAACGCCGTCAGTTCGATCATCCTGCGCAGCAATCCAGAAGGCACTGTGATGCTGTTGGCGGTATCTCCTGCATCGGGCTGGCGTAGGGCGGGAAATTCCTTTGGATCCAACCCGACGATCTTGAACCGCGATTTCCCAGATAAAACTTCCGTCCAGTGGTTTTCCAGGGATCGTACGGTAATGGGCTCATCCGGCAACTCCCGCACGATCTCATACAGCTTGCGGGCGCCCGCCGTCAGACTTCCCTTTTTCTTGACTTTGGCAGCACAACGACAACGAACGCCAATCTCCTGATCCGTGGCGGTAATGCTGATGCCTTCGCCGGCAGATTCGATGAGCACGTTGGCAAGGATGGGGATCGTGCTGCGCCGCTCGACGATTCCCTGCATCAGGTAAAGGCCTTGCAGCAACTCTTCGCGTAAAATCGTGAATTCCATGCCTCCTCCGCTCCTCCGCTGTTCTTCTTTTCTATAATTTCTTTATCAATAGTAGAAGAAGTAGGGACTGTGGAAATGTGAAAAGTCGCTCTGGAGTAGGGCTTCCTCCGTTTCGATCTGTGAACTCCGGGGAACAGGGTGTGGTGAGAGACAATTCGAGTGACCATATGTTCCACATTCTTCCACAACACTTTCCCATCCTTTTCACCGGTTATCCACTACTCTCCAACAACCGTTGCAGCCGCTCGATGGTTGCGCGGAAAGTCGCATCCTCTTTCATGCGTTGCTCGATCACCTGCGTGGCGTGGATGACCGTGGAATGGTCTCGTCCTCCGAAACGATCACCAATACTTGGAAATGACGCGTCTGTGTATCTCCTGCAGAGGAACATGGCGACCTGTCGGGGCAGGCTAATGGTTCGGGTGCGTCGCTTCGAGCGAAGATCGGCCGCGCGAACATGGAAGAAGTCACACACTGCCTTCTGGATGGCGTCGATGGTAATGGTCGACTTTTTTTCCTGAAGGATGTTTTGCAAGACCTGTCTGGCGAACTCGACCGTGATTTCGGATTTGTTGAGCGACGCAAAAGCGCCAAGTCGAGTGAGTGAACCTTCGAGTTCACGAACATTCGAGTCGATGTTGGTCGCCAGGAACAAGGCGACCTCGTGAGGCAGATCGATTTTTTCAGCTTCGGCTTTCTTCTCCAGAATGGCCACTCGTGTTTCCACATCGGGTGGTTGAATGTCGGCAATCAGGCCCCATTCAAAGCGATTCCGTAGCCGCTCTTCGAGTCCCGGAATGTCTTTCGGAAATTTGTCTGAGGTGAGGACAATCTGCCGGCGAGCTTCGTAGAGCGTATTGAACGTGTGGAAAAATTCCTCCTGTGTACGCTCTCGACCGGCGAGAAATTGCGCATCGTCGATGATCAGGGCATCCACCCTGCGAAATCGGCCTTTGAACTCGTCCATACGATCGCGACGCAATGCGGCGATCAAATCGTTCATGAATGATTCCGACGAGATGTAGACGACCTTCAGATTCGGGTTGTGCTCGAGAATCGCATGACCGACGGCGTTCACCAGGTGAGTTTTCCCGAGGCCTACACCACCGTAGATGAAGAGAGGGTTGTAGTGATTTCCCGGCAGATTGGCGACGGCCTGACACGCAGCATGCGCAAACTGGTTGCTCGCACCCACAACGAAGTTCGCGAAAGTATAATCCGGGATCAGCCCATGGGTGCGGCGCGGTTTCGGCAGAGCGGGAGCAGCGGGAAGGTTCAGAGGAAACAGTTCCTGCTGCAAAGCGACCGGTTCTTGCAGGAGGACGCGGATTGGTGTGCCAACCTGTTGCGAGAGAATTTCTTCGATCAGGGTGAGATATCGACCGTGGATCAAGTCAACGGCAGGCTTGTTCGGCGCCTCGACCAGAACGTTGCGATCCTTGGTAGAAACGGGCCGTAACCGCCGAATCAACGCTTCGAAATCCGTCGTGTCGATTCGTTCGCGGAGAATCTCGATCGTCTGCTTCCAGGCATTCTCCATGAAGAGTTATCCACATATGTGAGGAAAAGAGATTCCTGTGGTACGGCAATGACTTAGCAGTATACCGCACCAGTAATCCACAGTTTTTCCACGTACAGGAACCTGCCGCATCACGCGCCCATCGTGGGAGCGCCGTAGAGCGACATTGCGGGTTGGTGAAACGGTTTGCCGTGAAACGGTTGAACCAGCCGCCCATTTACCCTTTTTTGGCAATCAGCGCAAGCTCGTTGAACTGCATCAACAGGTGTATTTAGTCGATTTCGGGACGAAAGACATCTGGTCGATACACGTCCACGGCACCTGTGGTCAGGCGCTGCTTGACGCTCCCGAAGGCGGGTGGTAGCCGCCATGCCATGGCCAAATCCTTGTCGGATCAGCTTTTTGCACGTGCATGTGCCGTCATCCCCGGCGGTGTGAACAGCCCGGTACGCGCCTGGAAAGCAGTGGGCGGTCGGCCGGTTTTTATCCAACGCGCAAGGGGCAGCGCTGTCTGGGATGCAGATGGCCGTCCATACGTCGATTACGTAGGCTCCTGGGGTCCAATGATTGCCGGCCATGCCCACCCGAAGATTATGACGGCCATCCATGAGGCGATGAAGGACGGAACGAGTTTCGGAGCCCCGACGGCACGTGAGGTGGAACTGGCCGAACGTCTTTGTGCCAGTGTTCCATCGATGGAAATGGTGCGCCTGGTCAGTTCGGGAACCGAAGCGACGATGAGCGCCATCCGTTTGGCGCGTGGTGTGACAGGCCGCCCGAAAATTCTCAAGTTTTCCGGTTGCTATCACGGCCATGCCGATTCGTTGCTGGTGCGTGCCGGGTCTGGTGCTGCCACCTTCGGGGTGCCCGACAGCGCCGGTGTCCCAGAATCGATCGCCAGCCAGACCCTGGTTTCAAATTTCAATGATCTCGATATGTTAGGAAAATACTTCCGGGCGCAGGGAAATGAAATTGCAGCCGTCATCGTCGAGCCGGTGATCGGCAATATGGGAGTGATCGTTCCGCAAAAGGGCTTTCTGGAGGCGCTGCGCGAAGTTACGGCGCAAGCCGGCGCCTTGCTGATTTTCGATGAGGTGATGACCGGTTTCCGGCTTGCCCGCGGTGGGGCACAGGAACGCTACGGAATCGATCCTGATCTGACGACCCTGGGCAAGATCGTGGGTGGCGGCTTGCCGTTGGCAGCCTTTGGCGGCAAGCGCAGATTCATGGAGCAGTTGGCACCTCTCGGACCGGTGTACCAGGCCGGCACATTATCGGGAAATCCACTGGCCGTTGCTGCGGGCCTGCAGATGCTCGAGTTGATCTCGAAACCGGATACCTACGAACGTCTGGAGGAAATCAGCGCTTCGCTGGAGGCGGGACTGCGCGATGCGCTCGCCAGCTACAAGGGGAAGGCGTGCATCAACCGAGTCGGTTCGATGTGGACCATTTTCTTTGGCCTCGACAGGGTTCGTCATGCAGATGAGGCGCGCGGGGCAGACACGGAGCTTTTCGGCAAATGGTTTCGCGGCATGCTCGATCGGGGGATCTACCTGCCGCCATCGCAATTCGAAGCAGCCTTTCTGTCCCTCGCTCACACGGAAAGCGATGTGCAGAGCACGATTCTTGCGGCACAGGAGGTCTTGACCACGCTTTCCTGATTCCACACAGTTCGAGACGGAAAACTCGATAACGGCCGGTCTGTGATTGGCTGGGGGTCGTGAGCGCCCCCCGAGGATGCATACGATTATGCCCATCGGAAATCCCGAGTCGATGGCCAATGCGGCGCGCTACGTTGCGGCAGGCACCGAGTTTGCCGGTAGCGTCGTTGCCGGTGTCATTGCGGGATATTACCTCGATAGCTATCTGGGCACGGCCCCAGGGTTCACCCTGTTGTTCACCCTGGCCGGCATGGCGGGCGGGGTGTACCGCCTGATCTGGGCGTTGAATCGATACGACAAACGCAAAAATGACGATTGATCTCGGACGTATCCTCTGGTGGCACGCTGGACTGGTCGGTGCAGCGGGAATCCTCTCGTACGCGACTCATCTAGGGGAGCCTGTGAGCCTGTTCCTGGGGGGTGTCGTGATGGGTGCAAACTTTGCTCTCATCCGTATCATGGTCACCATGCTGCTGGCACCAGGGGAGAAACCCAGGCGGAAGGTCTGGGCGCTAAGCGCATTTATCGGCAAGACCGCCTTGTTTCTCGCGTTGATTATCGGCATCTTTCTGCGGCTGCCGATCGAGGGGATGAGCTTTGCGTTTGGTGCGAGCGCTCTGATCGCTGCCATCCTCATTGAAACGGCACGGTCGCAACTGGTGTTGAAAGGAGTCGGTTGAGTGGAACACGCGTTCAACTGGGTGAGTGTAGTCCCCGGATTGAAGGAATTGCCGGTACACACGGCACACGCCTCGATCGTCGCCGTAGGCCTGCTCATCTGGGCCTTCGTGGCACGCCGTCAGATGCAAGCGGTCAAAGATCCGGTGATTCCCGATGCAACACTGACCGGACGTAATGCTCTCGAAATCTTCGTCGAGTGGTTTGCCGGATTTATCGAAGGGGTGATCGGCAAGGGTGGCCGCAAGTATCTACACGTCTACGCAACCTTCTTCCTCTTCATCCTGTTCGCCAATTTCATGGGTCTCATTCCCGGATTCGCCCCACCAACGAGTGACTTCAACGTCACATTTGCCCTCGGTGTCTGCTCGCTGCTCTTTTACACGACCTTCGGTTTCAAAAAGCACGGAGGCGGCTATCTGAAGCACTTCCTGGGTCCGGTACCGTGGCTCTTTTTCCTGATGGGACCGTTGGAGATTGCCGACCAGTTCATCCGGCCGGTTTCACTCGGCTTGCGTCTTTTCGGCAACATGACCGGCGATCACCTGGTATTGGAGATCTTCACGGATCTGACCAAACTCTTCATTCCGGTGGTTTTCTATATTCTGGGCGCGTTTGTTGGACTCGTGCAGGCATTCGTCTTCACCATCCTGAGCGTGGTGTACCTCTCGTTGGCCATTGCAGACCACGGACACCATGAGGAGAGTCACGCGCACGCCCATCATTGATCGAATCGAACCGGTGGAGGAATCGGATCACCGGCGAAATCAGCTCTGAAGACGCAACGCCGAGGTGTGGTGAGGAGGACAGAGAGGCGTGGTGGAAGTCGTCTTCAAATTCTGAAGAAAGGAGGGCACCGACGATGCATAAACGTTTCATTGCTCCGTTGCTGGGAATGTTCGCGGTCCTGATGGTCGCGATGCCGGCATTTGCCGAAGACGGAGGCCAGGGTGGACTGATCGCTCTTGGCGCTGGTCTTGGCATGGGCATCGCGGCGACGGGAGTTGCCATCGGACAGGGTCGTGCAGCGGCCTCTGCCATGGAGTCCATCGGTCGCAACCCGAATTCGGCGGATCGTATTCAGACGCCGATGATCATCGCGCTTGCCATGATGGAAGCTCTGGGTATTTACGCCCTGGTGATTGCGTTCTTCCTGCAAGGGAAGATCTGAAAACTCCGGAAAAACAATCGGCATAGGGTCCCGAGGCAATCCCTCGGGACCCCTGCCACACCACCGGACAAGCGGGTCCGTCTCCGGCGGTTCGAAGGGTTGGGATTACGCGGCCAGCCTCGGGATGCCGAGCTCATCGAAGTATCGAATGGGTGAGGCGCCGTTGCTCAACATGGCGGAGATCTTTCACCATCGGTGGCTGTTGGCAGCGATCCTTGCGGCTCTGATCTCGGAGAGCCTCCGAACACGAAGCTCACGATAGATCGTCGTCCCACGACGTCAGTGCGTGAGGTGCGGCACACGTACGCGGTGGCGGATCCATTCGTTGAGGTCGGCAAAGATCCGCGGCATCGATCGCGGTGAGGGTTCTGGGAGCGCCCTTCGGCTTTACGCCCTCTCCTCGATGTCCCCGCGTACCGATCCAACACGACCCCGTTCGCCATCATCCCAGCTTCGAGATACCCGATATCATAATATCGCTGTCAACGGTCAGCTCGAACATCTGCGCCGTAACAACGGCGGCTGCTTCCAGTCCGACCATATCCTCAAAATCAAACTCTCTCTGGTCATCCGCTCTCTCCATGACGGTATCTGGCGTACCGCCGCCGCCAGTATCCGAGCCGGACTCCACCAACTCAATCTCAAATTCACCACACGATTCGAAAACCACCCATCATGACCCCACTCCTACCCACTATCTAGTTGAGATATTTACAGCCTCAAGACAGAGTTTTCTTGACAAGTGCCCACTGGTGTAATCTGAGTAGAGTACGATGGCGCGCAATAACGCTCTTCAGGTTGGTACAGCCGGAGAACACTATGTTGCATTCCGACTCGCACAGCGTGGCTTCGTCGTGGCGATTCCCAGGGGCGGATCGCCAACGGTTGATATCCTTGCCTCCGATCCGACGGGCAACCGCACCTTGGCGATCCAGGTAAAGACTGCGGAATGGGCCGGCCGAACGCGCGGTCGCGGAAATGATAAACGTTCGCATCATTTGGAGTTCGCGCTCGGCCACAAAGCGGCGAACCATGGGGGAGAGTATTTTTTCTACGTGTTTGTAGATTTGAAGGGACAAGATCCGAGTTCGGTCCCTGAGTGTTACATCGTCCCCTCCGCCGAGATTCGGAAATATTGTGCAAGAGTGCCTGCAAAGGCCAAAATGGTTCGTTGGCACCCACTTGTCGGCGAGGCAGAGCCATACCGCGAGAATTGGGCCAGTCTCGTCGCTGCCGCCGGAATTCAGAAAAATGATGATGGCAAGCACCCAGCGGCTTAAGGCGAAGAAAGCCAACGTCGCCGGTGAGATCGTATTGCTGTGCTCGGGCGCCCCAAGGGGTCGCTTCGCCGGCCGAGTTAGAAGAAGGTTCGTGCGCCCTTGATCGGCCCTCCGCACGGCGAAAGAGGGGTGATTATGGCGGCCGAAGCGAGGGTGGCTTAACCGGTGGTGGTCGGGGTGCTCATGCGGCACGTCCTTGCTGACTCTGAAGGCGACGCTGTTCACGCGCAGTCTCCAGCCTAGTGTCACGCGCCTTCCAGATCGCTTGCTCGCGCCCGGCAAGCTTGTCGGCAGGTGTGACGTCGCCATTACTGCTGTACAGGGCGCACGTTGTTACAGTGGATGACGAACTAGCCGACGGCCTAGCGCGCGTGTTGGAGTGAACCGGACCGCCTAGGTCGGATCGCCACTGTCTTGATGGTCCTGTACGAGGCTTCGATGTGCCAGTACGTATGCGCACGCAAGGGCTGGACAAAGCCAGTACCCTTCCGGGATGGCTTGCGGTTCCAGCGATTGGGCACGCCGGCACGGTGCACGGCGTGGTAGTTGGCCGACGGGCTGACCGCAACCACATCGGCATCGAGCGTCATGAAGGTAAGACGCCAATAGCCTTCAGCGGGTTGCGGCTGTGGAAGTCGAGGATCCTAGCGTGCTCCCACGGCTCAATCGAATGATCACGCGGCACTTTGCCGTTGTGTTCGTTGGCTTTGTCGTAGCGCTGTTTCCAGTCCTGGAATATGCCGCGCGCCACTCCTGTCTAACTCACCCACTTCTGCACGCTCAACTCCGTCTTGTCAGCCCACAGGTTGATGAAGTCGACGACCTGCTCTCGGACATCATGCGGAACCCAGCGACACGTACTCGATCGAGATTTCGGCAATTACGCTGTCTTTCCTGCCCGGCCTGGCCTCCAGCGTGGCGACCTTCTCTTCCTGCGCCGCCCGGTGTTGCGCCGCGAGCGTGGTTGCTCGAGCATCCCCCAAGTGAGAATGCGGTCTCTGGTCCGCACACCCCACTCGGCGCCGCCTCGCATCGGGTTCTTGTTCATCGGTTCGCGGTTTCGCTCCCCGCTTCGTTTCCACGGTCGGTAACCCTCCCGCAATTGCGGTTCGCTTCACTGAGGATGACCTCCTCTTGGCCCGACTTGCACCGGCAAGGTTGCGCTCCTGCTGGGTGCACAAGACAGAACCGCGAGAAGCTCGTGCCGTTTGGGGTCCCGTTCAACGTTGGGTCGGCTGCATTACGCCGACTCGAAAATGGCTCAAATAGCGCCTCCCTTTTCTGAGTGACCTGCGGGTTGACCTCCTACCTCAGCAAGTATTTGGAATCATGTAGCAAACACTCACCGATCCGTAACGCCTATCGGCGTGTGGCCCATGTCCCTCGCCGCACACCGGGAGGCTATGACGAAGCGGAAGATACTCATCCGCCACGCTGAATCATTTGCAAGAAGTTACGCGTCGCGTTACTTTTTGCGTGGAGTTCAGCAATGGCAAGTCCCGGTACCCTATATGAGTGGATCGAGGCGCTCCCTGAGGAGGGACGATACGTCTTTACCCGTCCGGACGTTGACGCGGTGACCGACGCTTCCCCAGCCGCCATCAAGATGACGCTCTACCGCCTGAAGCAGAGCGGCACCGTCGTCACCCCGAGACGAGATTTCTTTGTCGTGGTGCCGCGGGAGTACCGAGCGGCCGGCAGCCCCCCAGCGAGCTGGTTCATCGACGACCTCATGCGCCATATGGGACGGCGCTACTACGTCGCGCTGCTGACCGCAGCCGCGCTCCACGGGGCCGGACATCAGCAGGCCATGGCCTTCCAGGTAATCGTCGACTCGGCCGAGCGCGATATCGAGGTGGGGCGCGTCCGCATCGACTTCCACATGAGCAGCGTCTTTGACGGTGCGGCAACACAGCCCATGCAGACCGAGACCGGCACGATGCAGGTCGCAACGCCCGAGACGACAGCCTTCGACCTCGTACGTTTCCCATCCGCCTCCGGGTACTGGAGCAACATCGCGACCGTCCTCGGCGAACTCGCGGAGAAGCTCGACCCCGCGGCGCTTATCGCAGGAGCGACACGCGTGGCACGGACCGACGTACAGCGTCTCGGCTGGCTTCTCGATTTCGTGGGGCAGCCGGACCTCGCCGATGCCCTCGCCACAACGGTCGCAGACAAACGCCTCCTGCCAACCCCGCTCACGGGGGCGCGCGAGACGGCAGGTGCGCCTCTCGATCCCCGCTGGTGCGTGCTGGTCAATGACGAGGTCGAGCCCGACCTATGATCCCGAGGGCGAGCATTACCGCGTGGCGCAGGTCCGCGCCTTGGCCCGACAACACACAGGTCGAGCAGGACCTCGTGCTCTCCCGCGCGCTCGTCGAGCTCTTCCGCCGGCCCGCGTTTGCCGAGGGTGCCGTGTTCCGCGGCGGCACCGCGCTGCACAAGCTCTTCTTCGATCCACCCGGCCGCTACTCCGAGGACCTTGATTTTGTGCAGCGCGCGGCCGAACCCATAGGCCCGCTCGCCGACAAGATTCGAGCCGCCCTCGATCCCTGGCTCGGCCAACCCAGGTGGAAGGCCGGGCAGGGACGCTTTACCCTGTACTACCGCTTCAATACGACCTTTACACCCGTCGTGCAGATGCGTGTAAAGATCGAGATCAACACACGTGAGCACTTCGCCGTCCACGGTTACACAACACAGCGAGTGGAGGTTGTGAACCCATGGTTTTCAGGGCATGCAGACGTGGCGACCTTCAGCCTGCCGGAGCTCCTCGGGACCAAACTACGCGCACTCTACCAGCGCAAGAAGGGACGTGACCTCTTCGATCTCGACCTCGCGCTGGACCACCCCGCGTTCGACAGCGACCGCCTCCTCGAGGCCTTCGAGCAGTATATGGCGTTCGCTGGCACACCGGTGACCCGCGCACAGTTCGAGGCGAACATGGCGGCGAAACTCAGCGATCCGGCGTTCCTCACCGACGTGCCGCCGCTCTTGAGGACGGGTCTCAAACACGACGCCGCCACGGCATGGGCTCGCGTGCACGCGATGCTCGTCAGCCGTCTCCCCGGCGACCGAGACTGTTGATATATTGCTCGCGAGTGAGCGACAGATGAGGGTGTTCACGTGAAGCCTTTTGTGTTGTGACCGCTCCTGGTCGAGTACGAGTCATAGAACGCACTCAATGAGCCAATTCTGACCGTTCTTACGGCATTCGAGCATCCCGAGCAGTGTTGGTGTTCGTCCCCCGATCACTCACTTCAAGTTGAAGGCGATAGCGAGCATGCCGAACTCCACCGATGTCGCTCGTTGCCCACGTCGCAGGACACGGCGCGAACCCAACCTCTCGCGCATCTCCGCAACGAAAGAGGCAGGAAGATCGCTTCCTGCCTCTTTTTCATGGCTTCGACAGTTTGGAGGGATGGAGTAGATTCTTCTCCACTGCGACGCTCACTTGCTGTTCGCCGGATGCAACCTTGATGTAGAGCAGCGAATCAAGAGCCCAGCCTTCCTCCATTTCTTCCAGATCCTGCACCGAATCAGCACGGGGCAGTTCTACATCTCCGCGGAAAATGGACAGGGGATCCACATTCGGGATCTCAAAGACGGCACCGTATTGGAACTCCGACCCCGGTTCGATCCGGATCGTTGATTCGTATAGGGGAGCAGTCTCCGATACCAAAGTTGTACTGATCCGTGTTCCGTCGAACACGGTAAACGGCTCGGCATCGAGTGTCAGCCGGACGTAGAGAATGCCGGGCGTCGTTGCATAGGAATCAACGCGATCAGGCTCGGTCGTGGCGGCGATCGCATCGATGGTCGGTCGTAGAAGTGGCACGGCGCTCCCCGAACGGTGGTAGAGAGGGAGCTTTTCCAGAGGTGCAGCCACCATGACAGTTGCCGGTCCGTGGAAAATCTCCCCTGTCCACCAGTCGATCCAGTCACCCGGTGGGAAGAGAACCTGCCGCTCCCGCTGTCCCCGCTCAACAACCGGAGCGACGAGCAGGTTGTCGCCGAACAAGTACTCGTCCCAGGGATGTTCGCCGAGTTCCGGATAGGTGAGACCCAGGGGACGCTGGATGGGCCGGCCGTCGCGCGCGATCTTCTGTGCGTAGGTCCATTCGTAAGGAAAGAGCCGCAGATGCAGCCGTGTGTAGATCCGGTACCAGCCGAGCATTTCGTCGTCGAAGCCATTTTTCGGCGTTGGCTCCCAGGCGACATCACTCGTGTTCGTACCGATCTGCATGACCGAAGAAAGAGCGGTTTGCTGAAACCAGCGCGTGAACAGTTCTTTGTCGGGTGGCGCATGCCGATATCCGCCTGTGTCGGAGCCATAAAAGGGAAAGCCTGACGGTCCAAGCCCGATTCCGGCAATCATCGATGCCGGGAGACCGCCCACCGCTACATAGGAATCCCCGTCAGGGGTGGAAACCAACTCACGATGTTTGGCGAAGCTGGCGTCGAGATCACCCGGCCAGATGATGGGACCGTTCTGTTGATCCCCAAACGTGGCATGCCGGCAGAGGAGGAAGCCACCTGTCTTCGGCAGGGTGTCCGCATAGACCTTGTGGTAGAGGAGTTGATACTTTGCGTGCATCGTCCGTTCGTCACTACCATCCGCGAACTGCCAGACATTGCGTGCCGTACCCAGTCCCACCACGATATCTTCGCCATAGTCGAGCTTGAAGCCCTCGATGCCGATATCGGTGTATCGATGGATGAGGTTTTGCCACCAGTCGAAAGCGGCTGGTTTCGTGAAATCGATCGGTCGGCCCCAGCGGTTGAGCAGAAGGCTGCTGCGTACCGGATAGAAAAGCCCCTGTGCTGCCTCCTCGCGTAGGGTTTTCGTCGAAGGATCATTCCGGTCGAGGTACGGTGTGTGCCATACGGCCAGTCGCAGCCCCAGTCGGTGCGCAAGATCGATCATGTGGCCGGGATCGGGAAACTGGGATGCCTTGAAGTCAAACGTGTTGACCCCCGTTGCATACGGTCGATCGATCCATGCACCTGTGGTTGCCAGGTCCAGATCGCGCACGGCATTGATATCACGTTCGAATTGAGCCTGATCGTCGTTCTCGTTACGCCAGATCCACGGTCCCAGGGCCCATTGTGCCGGTAACTTCGGGTAACCGGACCTCTCATAGTAGTGTTTCGTGAGATCGAGTGGATGTCCTGCCCCGAACAGAAGAAATGTCAGACCATCGGCGGACGCCGTTCCTGTGCCGAAGGCAGCCTCGACACGATCGGGCTGAAGTCGCGCGACATCGAAAACACCCGGCAGATAGGATTCGACGAACAATCCCCATCCTCGTGTACCGATCAGGAAGGGAATGGGGACGTGCGCTTCGTTATAAATACTCTCGATGCTGTTATCGGCTTCGAGTTGCATGGCACGTAGCTTTCCCCGATGGTTGACGTCATCGAAGTACTCGCCCAGACCATAGAACGCCTCCTCGGGATCGACCTGCGGGCGTAGTCTCATGTACGCGACTGAGACATCGGGTTGCGGCACGAGCCGGAGTTCAAATCCGTCCCTCCAGCGTTCTATGTACAGGTGCGCGTGGGCCTTGCCTCCGTAGTCGAGATCCACAGTAAAAGAGGAGGAATCGATGTCGGAGATCGTTGCACTCACGGGAGAAGTCCAACGGAAGCCGGCGGGGGGCTGGTAGAGCGAGTCCTCATTGTAGAGGAGATATGGATCGTAGTTGAAGGAATCGTCGACAAGATCAGCTCGTCCCAACTGCAGGGCGTCAGCCGGAAAGGTCACGAGAAGCGTTCCGCCACGCCAAAGGGTCAGTTCTCTTGCAGCCACCTCGAAACGCAAACGGTAATCTGTGCCAATCTCGACCAGTGCAGGTCCCAGAACTTCCGTAGGGGTTGGCTGCGCAGTCTGCGTGGGAATCGTAGTTGGTGAAAGACTTGGACTGAATGTTGGAAGAGAAGTGAAGGTCGATCGAGGTGTCTCCGTTGAGGTTGCGGGTGGAGTGGACGTGGGTGTGAAGGTCTGTGTCGCGGATGGTGACGACGATGGCGGCACAACCGTCGGAGATCGGTGGATCACTACCGTCTGTGTGGGCGCCGGTTTCGTGTAATGGGCGACGTAGTCTGTACCGCAACCAGCCAGGACGAGAACTGCGATCATGACTGCGAGTGACGCGCGGGTGGGTCCTTCCATGGATGGCTGAGATAGTATGTACGGCGCAGCACCAGCAAGCCGAATTGCTCGGGGTGGGGCTACACCGGACACACATCAGACCGGCGTCCGCCTTTTCAAGGGAGTGCATCGATGCGTACGCATCTCTCTTGCATTCATGAGGACCCTGGGCTTCCTTGACGAGGATTCTCGGACGGAGGAAACATGCGATGATGGACCCGAAAGATGTTGTGTTGTTCAGCGGTGGATTGAAAGGCACGGAAGCAGCTTTTGGCCGGCTCGCCGAACAGTACGGTGTCGATGAGGTGACTTTCACGTTCGAAGGGCACGAGATCGAGCGGACTCGTGGTCTGCGTGTCCTGACACATGAAGAACTGCTGAATGGCGATGTCAGTCTGGCGTACGTTTCCAAACTCATGCGTCGTCACTACCCCGAAACCGACTACTTCAAGAAAGTCCTGCAGACGATCTGGTATCAGGTAAACAACGCACAGGAGATTTACGTTGTGGGTACCATCCTCGAGGATGACACCGTCAAGGGCGGAACAGGCTGGGGCGCCGAGTTCGCAAAGCTCTGTAACAAAACACTCTATGTGTTTGATCAGGAGCGCGATGCCTGGCATCGCTGGAATGGAAGCGCCTGGGAAAAACACGAGCCGCTGATCAGCCACACACATATCTGCGGTACGGGCACACGCTACCTGCAAGCGAACGGTCAGGCGGCCATCGAGAGCCTGTTCGCCCGCAGCTTTGGCAAGTAATGGGGAACGAGAGAGAACCACGAAATCTCTCTCAACTCGGTGCTTCTCGTAAGCGGCTCCGCCGGATCTCTGGATTTCCCAACTGACCACAAGCTCCCATCAGATCACGCCCCTGCGTGACGCGGCGTTTGACGAAGATTCCCTGCGCCCGCAGCCTTTGCAGGAACGCCTGGATCCGATGGTCCGGCGGCGCAGTGTAAAGTGCGTCTCGTTGTGGGTTGTATGGGATCAGATTGACGACACAGCGCAGGGGTGTGCACCATGCCGCGAGTGCGTCGGCGTCTGTCAGGCTGTCGTTGATCCCATCGAGTAGAACATATTGGATGAGGTAGAGTCCGCGCTTTGACAAAGGGTATTCGAGAAGAGCGCGTTGTAATTCCATCAGAGGCATACCACGGTTGATCGGAACGAGATGATTGCGCAACCGGTCTTCGGCTGCGTGCAGGGAGATGGCCAGACGCAAATTGCGCCATTGTGGCTCCCGGCGGATGAGTCCACCGAGACGGCGCAGACCATCGATCCGACCGACGGTCGATAGAGTGATCTGCGACCGGGGAAACGCCAACCCACGCGGATCGCTCAAAACCCGAATCGCCTGGATCGTTTCATCAAAATTATCCAGAGGCTCGCCCATCCCCATGAACACGAGGTTGTGAATCCCATCGCTGTCATAGAGGTAGGCGCCAGACGGTTGGCCCAGACGTTCGTGCAGGATTCGTCGCGCCACGATGCGCTGGGCGACGATCTCAGCGGCACTCAGATTGCGCAACCAACCCATCCGGGCGGTCTCACAAAAGGTGCAACCCATGCGGCAGCCGACCTGTGTGGAGACGCACAGGGTTCGCCAACGGCCTCGGTGGTAGCTGTCCATCGGAATGATGACTGACTCGATTTCTAGTCCATCACCCACGTCCAGGCAGAATTTCGTCAGCTCACCCTGGGACTCCTGACGTGTCATCCGTGGTGGTTCGAACGCACCATTGTGCCTCATCAGGTTAGCATATTCGTGTCGAGCGGCCTGCATGTGGATGCCACGGGCTGCGGCAAACTCGGTACAGGTCAGCCCGTATACGGTGCTCGTCGGGGAGCGCGACTCGGCTAGCGGTGATTCCATGACAAGCAGTGCCGGTCACGCATAGCTGTGCCGGAGTGGGAGTCCAGAGACTACAGATCAGCTCGGTTCAACGGCGGACAGGGTGGAGTCCGGTATGGCCCGCGTCCATGCCCCAGAAAATCGCTGGATGAGCTTCGGCCATATCTCCGTTGCGGGAAGGTCGAAGATGGTTGCGGCATCGGCTGAGCCCACCAGCCAGTCGCCGCGTGCAATCTCATTTTCCAGTTGTCCCGGAGCCCAGCCGGCATAGCCAGCATAGGCGTGAAAACGCGTTTTACCGGCCTTGCGTGCGAGGATCTCTCTCAGGGTGCCAAGCCTGGTGGTGGCATACACACCATCGAGGATTTTCTCGGAATCGGCTGGTTGCCCGGAAGCGCCGATGAGTAACACCATGACGGAGCGGCTGACCGGTCCTCCCAGAAATACCGGGTCTGATCGGCCCCGTAACGCTTTGACCCTGGGTAGGACTGCAGCCAGCTTCGTTCCGGTCGGGCGATTGATGACGACTCCCAGTGCACCGGTGGGGCCGCTGTCGAGCAGCAAGATCACGGTTTCTGTGAAATTCGGATCACGCAGGGTCCGGCTGGCGACCAGGAACCTCCCCTTTTTGGGATGGATCGGGGGTGAAGCGAAAGCCTCGGGACTCATGCCCGCGAAGAGAAGGACCAGAAGCAGGAGAATCCGGACACGCGCTCTCATGACAAGGCGATTCTGACAGATCCCGGCGTGCTTCGGTAGGCACAAGGGAATCCATCGACGGGTGTGCCGGGTATGGCAGATTTTGCAGGTGTCTGAGCGCTGCTCGTCCGATATTCTCCCCTCGCCGTGGGAAATCTGGTAGGGCCGTTTCACACGGGGTGATTCCATGGATGCATTTCGAGATCGTGTTGCCGTCATCACGGGCGGCGCGGGTGGGATCGGTATGGCAATGGCGCACGCCTTTGCGGCGCGCGGTGCCAGGCTGGTATTGGCCGACCTCAATCCGGCGGCTCTGGAAAAGAGCGTGACGGAGTTGAAGGACAAGGGTGCGCAGGTCATCGGAGTGCATACCGACGTCAGTAAACTCACGAGTGTGCAGGCACTGGCCGATGCGACCCTGCAGCAGTGGGGTGCTGTGCATATTGTCTGCAACAACGCCGGAATCGGCGTTTTAGGGATGATGACACAGGCGACGCATGCCGATTGGGAGTACACGATGAACGTGAACTTCTGGGGTGTCGTGCATGGTGTCGAAGCCTTTGCGCCTCTCCTGCTGCGGCAGGCGCAGGGCGGTCATATCGTCAATACGGCCTCGATGGCAGGTCTCGTGGGTATGCAATGGCTCGGTCTCTATTGCGCCTCGAAATTTGCTGTCGTTGGGTTGAGCGAATCCCTGTATCGCGAGTTGAAGCCACAGGGGATCGGTGTCAGCGTGCTCTGTCCCATGATCGTCGACACGAACATCAATGAAAACTCGGTGACGATGCGGCCTCCAGAGTTACGTAACCCAGGCGATCCGGCCGTCCTGCCACCCGTCTCGGAAATGAAGGGCGGTGTCATTCCTCCGGCCGAGGTGGCACGCCGCGTGGTACGGGGAATCGAACGAGGCGATCTCTACATCCTCACACACCCGGAGCAACGGGAGTTCATTCGGCGGCGTTCGCACCGCATCGACGAGATGTTCAAACCAGAAGTGTGGTGAACTGCGAGGCAGATCGAGGTGGAAGGCAATCCAACACGACAGGAGCAGATGTGAAGAACCTATTCGATATTCGAGGCAAGGTAGCGTTGGTAACCGGTGGTTCGCGAGGCATCGGTTTGATGATTGCACGCGGATATGTGGAAAACGGAGCCAGGGTGTACATCTCCTCCCGCAAGAAGGAAGTGTGTGATGCCGTGGCCGCCGAACTGTCGAAATCCGGCGAATGCCACTCTCTTCCGGCGGATCTTTCCCATGAAGCGGAGTGCAATCGTCTGGCCGAGGAGATCGCAAAGCGCGAGTCGACCCTGAATATCCTGGTCAACAATGCCGGCGCGAACTGGGGTGCACCGATGGCCGACTACCCCGATTCGGCATGGGACAAGGTTCTTGCCTTGAACGTGAAAGCAATTTTCCAACTGACACGTGCTCTCGTTCCGCAGTTGGAGAAAGGCGCACAACCAGGCGATCCTGCCCGGGTGATCAACATCGGCTCGATCGATGGCATTCAGATCCCACTGCTCGAAACGTACGCCTACTCGGCCAGCAAGGCAGCCGTGCATCATTTGACGCGCGTTCTGGCACGGCAGTTGGCGAGCCGGAACATCACGGTAAATGCCGTGGCGCCGGGGCCGTTCGAGAGCAAGATGATGGCCGAGACCCTGAAGAACTTCCGTGATGCCATCGTCGCTGCCTGTCCGCTGGGGCGAATCGGCGAACCCGCCGATATGGCGGGTATTGCGATCTATCTGGCATCACGTGCCGGTGCCTACGTCACAGGAACCGTCATTCCCGTCGATGGGGGCATCTTGTTGCGTTGAGTTCCAGATCGAACCGTGTGAGCGTCGATCATCGACCAGATGACAGTGGGCCGAGCGAGGTGTGTACGGCCAACCGTGGGGAATGAAAATGACGAGAGATCTGGACATCGGGGACGAACTCGGAGTGTTGGAAATCGTCTTCTCTTCCGAAGCAGTGCGCGCTTACGCCCATGCAGCCCATATGCCGGGCGGGCGGTTTCTATCCGATGAAGAAGCGCAGAAGGAAGGACTTCCTGGCCAGATCGCTCCCGGCAATCTGAGTCTTGCATTGTTTTCACGCCTTCTGGCGGAAAGTCTTCCTGGAAAACGCCTGCGACGGCTGAGCGGAACATTCCGAGCCCTTGTGCGACCCAATGTGCCGTTACGGGTCCACGGCGTCGTGACGGAGAAATACAGCAACGACAACGGCAACTTTGTTGAATGCGATCTTCTGCTGGAAACGACCGACGGGGACCGGCTGGTAACCGGCACGGCCACCGTCGAATTGTAGGACCCAGCCTGCCCCTGGATCGGGCGACAGAAACCGCCGGCACACCGTTGCTTTCCTGAATCGTGCATCTCTGATACCGCCCTGGTTTGCCGAAAGGGCCACCGAGTACGAAGGAGTGAGTGTATGGATGTGAAAAAGGACACACCTGAACAGGCGGAATTCCGCCAGTACTGCCGGGACTGGTTACGTGAGAACAAACCCGGGGCACCGCCGTCTCGCCTACCAGAATATGCCATCGAAGTGATGCGTGAAGACCATCGCCAGTTCCTCTGTGACTGGCAGAAACGATGCTACCAGGCGGGACTGGTCGCTTGTGATTACCCGAAGGAATACGGTGGCGGAGGTCATACCGGTTTCCAACGTATTGCCACACAGGAAATGAGTGCTGCGGGCGTGCCCTACCTCATCAATGTGATCGGCCTCGGGATGGCCGCGCCGACGATCCTGCATCATGGCACGGAAGAGCAGAAGCGCCGGCTTCTGCCGCCTTTGTTCTCTGCGGATGAGATCTGGTGCCAGGGATTTTCGGAACCGAATGCCGGCAGTGATCTTGCCAGTGCCCAGACGTTTGCTGCGCGTGATGGCGACAACTGGGTCATCAACGGCCATAAGGTGTGGACAAGCCTGGCACACTTCGCGTCCTGGATGATCATCCTCTGCCGCACGAGCCATGACGACAAGTACAAGGGACTCACCTATTTCGTCACACCCATTGCCAACACGAAAGGCGTGACGGTTCGTCCGCTGATCAAGATGACGGGTCAGACCGGCTTCAATGAAGTCCTGTTCGAAGATGTGGTGATCCCCGATTCGTACCGGCTCGATCAGGTCGGCAATGGTTGGCAGGTGGCAATGACGACGTTGTTGCACGAACGCGGCGCTGCCGAAGGTGCCGGGGGTGGTGGGGGTGAGGGCCTCGAAGAGCGTATGCTCGGCCTGATCGGTCTGGCAAAGAAACTGAAGCGCAACGGCAAGCCAGCCTGGGAGGATGCCGTACTACGCGATCGAATCATTCAGATCCTCGTGCGTGGCGAGGGCATGCGCCAGTCGCACCGCCGGGCGCGGGTGCCCCGCCTGATCGATCATCCCATGCGCATTCCGCTCCAGGCCAAGCTGCTGATCAGTGAACTGATGCAGGATGCAGCAGGTCTTGGTTTGGAGATCGAAGGTGCACATGCGTCACTGTATCTCGGTGATGCGAATGCGCCAGATGGTGCGCAGTGGCCCCTCGCCTACATGAATTCGTATGGCATTACGATCGCCGCAGGTACCAGCGAAGTGCAACGGAACATTCTGGGGGAGCGGGTCCTCGGACTCGCCAAGTCGAAATAAGAGGGACGCATGGCACAGCCGAAGGATTTTGGGTTCGGGGAAGACGAACAAATGCTGCGCGATGGTGCTCGCAAGTTCTTGAGCGACCACGCAGGTCCGGCACGGGTACGGCAAACGGTCGCACGCGATCACCACGAAGCATATGAAAGTGAGATACCACCGGCTCATTACGATGCGGCGCAGTGGCGGCAGATGGTCGATCTGGGCTGGACGTCGGTAGCAATTCCAGAAAAGAGCGGTGGCGCGGGGATGAACATGGCTGCGCTGGCGGCGTTGTCGGAAGAGATCGGTCGCGCCGCGCTCGTATCACCACTGAGTACGACACTGCAGGCGACCTGTGTGCTGCGCGAAGCGAGCACGCCGGCGGCTGAAACGGCGTTACGGCGTATTCTCGATGGCGAGGCGGCTGCGTTGGCGATTACGAACGCAGACGGATCGTGGGATGCGGGCGACACAGATGTGAAGGCCAGGGTCGGAAAGAAAGATATCGTCCTGAACGGCACTGCCCATTTCGTGCAAGATGCAAGGAAGGTCGCGTTTTTTGTCGTTTCGGCAAAGGTGGGGAAGAAGGTCGGATTGTTTGTCGTCAATGCCGACACTCCGGGCGTGACCGTTCACCCGGATCGTATCGTTGATCTGACACGAGATCAGGGCCGTGTCGAATTTGCCTCCGTGCGCCTTTCACCGGAAAGTACAGTGGCCGTCGCAGGAGAAGGTGACGCCGTCCTGAGACGCGCCACACCGGCACTGCTGACTCTCATCTCCGCTGATATGTGCGGTGCCGCTGAATGGCAGCTCCAGACGACGAACGAATACGCGCAGATCCGCAAGCAGTTCGATCGGCCGATCGGTTTCTTCCAGGCGGTGAAACATCCTCTCGTCAACATGATGTTGAAGATCGACGAGGCACGCTCTCTCGTTTATGCAGCCGCCAGCGCCATCGATCATGAACCCGATCGCGCCGAGATGTATGCCCGCATGGCGAAGTCGAGCGCTTCCGATATGGCTGCGTTCTGCTCCGGACGCTCGGTGCAGTTGCACGGGGGCATCGGCTTCACCTGGGAGTGCGACATCCACATCTATTTCAAGCGGCAGAAGCATAACCAGATGTATCTTGGCGACGGTGTCTACCAGCGCACTCGGGTGGCCGAGTTGTTGGACGCCGCCGCATAGGCATCGATGTGAGGGTGGGATGCGACGCGGTTCGGAACCGGTGCTCTGTCGTTCGCTTGAGGTCACTCGACCGATCGGATACACTCCGCGGCCCCTTGTCCGTCCTGGCTGACGCTGGAGCAAAACGTGCTCGTGTGAGGATCACTCGGCCCTATGGCCGATACCCGTCCGCCCATTTCTATTCGAGCGGGCGAGGTGTAGTCAGGCTGAGCGGCGGACTGGGATAGGAGACCGAAATGGGAAAACGAGCAACGTGGGTGTTGCGGGCCCTGGTGTTGGTGGGGCTCATCATCGGTGCCGGTCGTGCTGCGGTCGCACAGAGCTGTATCGGCGATTGCAGTGGTGACAACGAGGTGACCGTGGATGAGCTCATCGTCGGCGTGAACATGGCTCTCGAGTCGCTTCCTGTTTCCGCATGTCCCACGTTCGATGCCAACGGTGACGGAGCCGTCACGATCGACGAGATTCTGACGGGTGTGAACAACGCCCTGCTGGGTTGTAGCATCCCCGCTGAGGATCCCTGGTTCTTTCAAAATCCGTGGCCCACGGGAGAAGATCTCTATGCCATTGATTTCATCGATGCGAACCACGGTTGGGCAGTGGGCTCGTACGCCGAGGTCGTCCATACGACCGACGGCGGCCGGACCTGGGATACGCAGTTCATCAGCGCTTACTGGAATCTTTATGCTGTCGATTTTGTGACCGGTAATCTCGGCTACGCCGTGGGCGAGGCGGGCGCGATCTACGTTACTGTCGATGGCGGGGAGAACTGGAATCCGCAGGGGAGCGGCACCGACGTGGATCTGACAGGCGTTGCTTTCGCAGACGCAAGTAACGGCTGGATCGTCGGCGCCTTTGGAACCATTCTGCATACCACCAACGGCGGCGGCATCTGGATGCCGCAAAATAGTGGGACCGCCCGTGATCTGAACGCTGTTACCTTCGTTGATACCACGAACGGCTGGGCGGTGGGCGCTGTGGGCACGATCCTGCGGACGAACGACGCCGGGCAGACGTGGATCCCTCAGTTCAGCGCCACGGGGTCTGACCTCTATGCAATCGCCATGTACGACGCCAATATTGGCCTCGCTGTTGGCGACAACGGTGTGATCGTGCGGACGACGAACGGCGGGCAACAATGGGTTGCGCTCGTCTCGCCACAGATTGCCCCGCTGTTCGGAGTTTCGTTTGGCGATGCGAACACCGCCTGGATCGTCGGTGCCTATGATGATGATACAGGAGCCGGAATCATTCTCCGCACAACGAACGGTGGCGGGAGCTGGACGTCGCAGGATAGCAACAACGGCAATCCGCTGTTTGCGCTGAAGGCCCTCGGTGCGACGCATGCCCAGGTGGTGGGTAGCGGAGGAACGCTTCTGGGCACGTCGGATGCGGGGGAAACATGGACCATGGGAAATCCGGCAACGACAAATGAACTTTACGCTGTGGCATTCCCGCCCGGTATCAGCGATTCCGGTTTTGCCGTCGGTGATTTCGGTTCCATTGCACACACGAACGATGGTGGCGCCACGTGGACGGCGCAGGACAGCGGGACGCTGGAAGGGCTGTTCGCAGTTACGACCATCGATCCACAGTTGGCTTGGGTGGCAGGGTCGAATGGCACCATTCTGCGGACGCGCGATGGTGGAAATACCTGGTTGCCTCAGAATGCCAACACGACGGTGTCTCTGTTCGGCATCCGTTTCGTCACGGGTGTAAACGGCTGGACGGTCGGTGAACAGGGCACGATTCGCGCCACTGCCGATGGCGGTCAGACATGGGTTGCTCAGGCCAGCGGAACGACGGAATTCCTCTATGCGGTCACTTTCGTCGATACTACGAACGGCTGGGCGGTCGGTGATTCCGGAGTCATCCTCCACACCACGAATGGCGGTCTCACCTGGACCAAACAGGTCAGCGGGACGGCCGAGATCCTCTTCGGTATCTCCTGCGTCGATGCGCAAACCTGCTGGGCAGTTGGCGGAACGGGAGACGACACGTACCCAACGCAGGTTATCCTGGCGACCAGAGATGGTGGCAATACGTGGTCGAAGCAAAGCGTGTACTGTGGTGTAAATCCGTCCGTACCCGATAACGCGGCGTGCCCCGACGCTCTTTACGCGGTTTCGGCTACGGATCACCGGCATGCCTGGGCGGTCGGCGACTACGGAATCATCCTGGCAACCGAGGATGGAGTCCGGTGGGTGCCACAGGCGTCACCCACTGAGGATGCCCTCGACGCCATTGTCATGGTTTCCTCACAGATCGGTTACGCAACCGGCGTGGAGGGCACCGTGATCAAGACGATTTCCGGCGGCAAATAGGCAGAAAGTTCGACGGTCAGTAGCCAGGGGGTGGTGGTGGCGGTGCGCCACGCGGTGGCGGTGGAATGTCTGCCGGACGAGAAGATCGCTGTGCTCGTTCATACCCAGCAGGGATGGGGATCTGGTGCCCATTGGCGTACATGCATTGCATGTATGCCGCATCATAGCGGCGTTGCACCGACCACTGGGCAGATTGCCCGGAATCCGCTCCTGACAGCGAGCCGCCCAGAAGGCCCACACCAGAGCCTACCGCGGCTCCCATGGCCGGATCGCCGGCAGCCGCGCCAATCGCTGCTCCCGTGGCTGCTCCAACAACCGTCCCCACGGCGGCGTGTGCCGCCATCGTGTTATCAGCGGCGTGGGTTGGGGAGGCTCCGCACTGTTGCGCCGCCCATTGACGGCAGACGTAATCGTCGTATTTGAATTGCTCGAAGCTCTTGCCCGTACCCGGCAAGACCATCACACTCGGCCCGCTGGGTATGCGGGCCGCACATCCGTTCAGAAAGAACGTGGCACAGAGTGCTATGAGTTTGTGTCGCATCATCATCTCCATGTCCTCGGATCCATCGGAGTTTCGAGATGTCCGATAGGATATCAGTTTTCCGGAGCAACCCGGATCCATTCTTCCGGACAGGTTTTCACACTCGGGTAGTAGGCACGCGAACTGGGACAGTAATACCATGCCGGAGCATCGGATCCCGGCGCCTGTCGCTCGATGTAAACGGGCGGCTGTTCCTGAACAACCACGGTTTGTGATGGATAGGGGACCGGGTACGGATAGATGAATGGGTAAGGATCCCACCACCACCATGGCGATCCGATGTAGAACCCACGGGACCAGCCGTATCGACCACCCCACCCCCAGTAGGGGCCATATCTCCAGTGCCGTCCGCCTGTGCCGTGATAATGTGTCCAGTCCCTGCCACGGGCAGGACCCTGGATGGGAGCATGGACTCCGGGATTGCCACCTCTACCCGGAGCACGAGCGGGGCGTGCGACAACGGGTGCTTCGGCCAGCAGGAGTACCAGCAACACGATCAGTCCACCGAGGAAAGCCTTCTTCATCGGTCCGTCCCTCACGCCCCGATCGTAGGGGTGGCGCACGGTTTGCGCCAGAGGGGGATTACAGTCGCCAGGGCACACAGACGAATTTTCCACGTCCCCTTGTGGGATCGGTTCCAACTTCCTAATGTGGAGACCGATGTGAAGACCGTTCTCGATCGGTCAGGACGCGCAACAGGATCTTCTCTCGCGTAGATCGCGTCCACCCCCCAACCTTCCTTACTTGCCGCTGTTGAGCAGGTTCGATTTTCCGCCGGGCAACACCTGCCAACGGCACAAGAAAGAGATCCGTATCATGTTTCCAGATTCGACTTCCCCGGGCGAGGGTTTCGCCCCCTTTGGGTTTGCTGCGCCCATCATGCGTGGAATTGCCGCCTGTGGGTTTGTACAGCCTCGGCCGATCCAGGCCCAGACCATTCCGGCTGCAATGCGTGGGGCCGACGTACTTGGTCTGGCTCAGACAGGCACCGGGAAAACCGCCGCTTTCGTTCTGCCGATCTTGCAGAAACTCTTGTCCGCGCCGGCACCGGGTCCACGGGCCCTGGTGATCGCGCCAACGCGCGAACTGGCTGCCCAGATCCATGCCGAAGCGAGCCAGCTCTCAAGGTTCACGCGCATCAAGATCGTTTCCGTCTTTGGCGGTGTCTCTGCTGCACCGCAGATCCGAGCATTGCGCGAAAATCCCGAAATCATAGTTGCCTGTCCCGGACGCCTGCTCGACCTGCAGCAACAGGGGCACGTGAAGCTCTCGCGGGTGGAGATTCTCGTGCTCGACGAGGCGGACCATATGTTCGACCTCGGCTTTCTGCCTAGCGTGCGCCGCATCATCAAACTCCTGCCAGCGCAGCGCCAGAACCTCCTGTTTTCGGCCACGATGCCGGCTGAAGTCCGGACCCTTACGGGAGAAGTTCTCCGCAAGCCGCACATCGTCGAGCTGGCGCATTCAAAACCAGCCCATACGGTGAAACAGACCGTCTGTCGTGTGGCGTCAGATCGGAAGATGGATGTACTCCGGCATTTGCTGAAGGAGGACGGTTTCACTTCTGCCATCGTATTCCTGCGTACGAAGCACCGGGCCAAACGAGTCGCGCGCCAACTGAGCCAGCTCGGGCATGATGCAGTGGCGCTCGAGGGCAACATGTCGCAATCGCAACGCGAAAGGGCGATGTCTGGTTTTCGCGAGGGACGCTTCGATGTGCTCGTTGCCACCGATATTGCGGCACGCGGCATCGATGTGGCCAATGTGTCCCACGTCATCAATTTCGATGTTCCGAACACCCCGGAAGCGTACACACACCGGGTCGGTCGCACCGGTCGTGCCGGTAAACAGGGCAAGGCGATTACTCTGGTGGGGGATGAGGACCACGCCACCGTGCGGAACATCGAGCGAAAGCTTGGAGCGCCACTCCCGTCTCTTCGGCTCGAAGGATTCGAGACCCAGCGCGAAGCGGCACGACCGCAACCTCTACGCTTGCCAACCGTACGTTCAGAAACCGCCGTTCCAGGTGGCGGCAAGTTCGCTCGCACGCGGCGATCGCACTTTCATCCAGGCGCACGGCGAGAGAATCGGGAGCGCTTTGCCCGATGATGTGTCCGTGGTTCTGTTCCCTGGTCTCTGCCTTGTTGCGGATGATCCAGGGACCGGAAACGGGGATCTGGGAAAATTCACTCCGGTCCGTCGTAGATTTGGGAATCCAACCCGTCGATTCTCAAGAATCGGATGACTGCAGTCAGTAGCTTGCGGGCCTCCAGGAGCGTGGATCCTGTCAATCAGCATCAAAGTTGGCTGGCAGGATCCTTGAACCTGGGTTGTGGTACCCGGGGGACACTGCGCAGGTGGGCTGCGCCGCATGCTTCCCCGAAAGGGAGGTAGATCATGACCAGCCGCCGCAGACGTAACGTCTTTCTGGTCGTGGTGGTCATCGTGGTTGCGTGTTTTGTCCGATCGACGATGGCGCAGGAACCTGTCCCACCCGCAAAAGCCGCTTACCTCAAGTATTGTAGCGCCTGTCACGGCTCCACGGGCAAAGGGGACGGCGTCGTTTCGGGCCTGATGCGACCGAGACCCACCGATCTGACCCAGGTTGCCAGGAAAAACAAAGGCGAGTTCCCGGCAATGGAACTGATGAAAGTAATCGATGGGACGACCTCCATCCGTGCGCACGGCGATCCGGACATGCCCGTCTGGGGCGAAGTCCTGCACCAGGAAACGCAGGGCAGGCTCGACGAGAACGTGCGCGTTCGCAGCCAGATCATGCTGATCACCGATTATCTGAGATCAATCCAGGCGAAGTGAGCGGAAAGCTCATAAAGCCTGACCTTTTCAGATCTCGTTCGTGAAGCGGCTCCCTGGCTGCCTCACGCAGAAATCGACGGCAGAATTTCCGTCGGACCCGTAGCCGCTCGACTTCCCTGTTGAGCTGCCAACAGGTGAAACAGGAACATGTCGAGCATACGCTCAGCCTGCGTTTCTGCCCACCCGTTCGATTCGCGCCGGCAGGTCGTCCGGCGCAAATCATTTGCTTGAGGTCAACGCACTGATCCGGTACGCTGCCGCCTTGTCGTCCGCCATGGCCGACCTGGAGCGGAAGGCGCTCGATGGGTGATTGATCGGTTGTCTTGCTCGATACCAGGCCCCTCGTCTCTTCACGCGGACGCTGCATAGCCAGAATAGTCGAGAGATTGGGACAGGAGACTCAAATGGGAAAACGAGCAGCGTGGGTGTTCGGTACGCTGATGCTTGTCGGGTTGATCGTGGGCGTCGGACGCTCTGCAGGGGCACAGAGCTGTGTGGGTGACTGCGACGGCGACAACCAGGTCACTGTGGACGAGATCATCCACGGTGTGAATATCATCCTTGAATTGGCCCCCGTTTCCTCATGCCCGTCTTTCGATTTCGATGGCGGCGGGACTGTGACGATCGATGAGATCGTACGCGCGGTGAACAGAGCGCTCGATGGCTGTCCGGTCGTCAGTCAGGACCTGCAAGCTGGCATGGCTGCGGGATATATCGACTACCCGGTGGGAACACCGCTCGGTGGTTTCACCGCGCGCTGCAAGTGCCTTGGCGGTCACGGACGTTATGATGCCCGCCGGACTGCTTACAATGACCAGTTCACTCCGTCACTGGGAGTTCAGACACAACCAAGACTGGCAGCGCTTTGGTTGGAGAGTCGTGGTGAGGCCATGGTCTGGATCCGGGCGGATGCGATTTATGTTTTCGAGGGACTCGTGGATGCCGTGCAGGACAAACTGACCCAGGCCACGGGAATCGATATGCGCGGTAAAGTGATTCTCTCCGTGAACCACAGCCATAGCGCCCCGGCAAACTTCGATATGGGTCTGACGTGGTATCTGGGTGGTGACAAATTCAACAGTGAAGTCTTCCAACGTGCAGTGGAAAGCATGTTCGAGGTGTCGCTTTCAGCATGGAAAAATCGCCAACCCGCCGCCATCGGGATCGGGCAGAAGACGAACTGGGATCCCAATGACCGCGTTTACAGGGACCGTCGTGACGAGAACGACTCAACGGTTTTCTTCGAGGATATTCCAGCGGGCCGGTACAAGGATCCGTACCTGACCGTGTTGCGGGTCGACACTGCATCCGGCGATCCGATCGGTTTGTTTTTTGCGTTCGGGATGCACGGCACCGTGATGGGCGAAGCCAACCAGTTGTGGAGCGCGGAGGCGTCGGGACACGTGGAGATTTCGGTCGAGGAACGTTTCGACAAACCCGTGGTCGTGGGTTTCGTACAGCACGGCGGCGGTGATGCCTCACCCGCTGGAATCGACAGGGGATTTGCATCCATGGAGTCGATTGGTGAGTTTGCTGCCGATACGATCTACGATCTGTGGAAAAATACGCCGACGGCGAGTGAGCCGATCCATCTGGAGACGGTCACTCGCACGCTGGATACACATCGTGACCTGATTCGTGTGCACCGGGATTATGGCGTTCTCGAGTATGCCCCCTACAATCCGGTCAAAGGGTACCAGCCCGACAATATCATCTACGACGATCAGGGGCGGATCCGCACTCCGATCGATGAGTTCAACACCGAATACGGCGGCGCATTTTGTGGGACCGAAACACCACAGATCCCGTTGCCGACAATCGGAGCGAGCGTCTTTCCTTATACCTCGTGCAACGAGGTGAGCACCATGGCCGGTGCGTTCGGCTTGTTCTTTGGGCTCACACAGGTGGAGTTGCCCCTGCCGGAGAGTGTCAGTGCCAAGATTACAGCGACACGTATGGGTCCCCTGCCAATCCTGACTGCGTCGGGTGAAACCGTCACGGACGACGTACTCTTCGGTTTCTTCCCCGGTGAAGCCACGGCCACCTACACCGAGCAGTTCCGCCGTCGCGCTGCAGCGGAACTGGGAATGAACCACGCAATTCCTATTGGCTACAGCCAGGATCATCAGGGCTACCTGCTGATTCCCGAAGATTGGCTCACGGGCGGTTATGAGCCGAACATCAATATCTGGGGTCCGTTGCAGGGTGAGTACATCATGGAGGGTCTGCTCGACACCGCAAAAGAGGTACTGACCACCGAGACGATCGAACCCTTCGATCCGTCAAAGAACAGCCGGCCTGTGTACCCCGTGAGTATGGAACTACCGGCGAATGAGCCTGATCTGACACCCAATGCCGGTACTCCGTTGACCGAGGCGCCGGGCTACCTGTACACGCCGCTTACGGGTGCGCCTCTGGAAATTGCTCCGCCTGCACGTGTGCGTCGCATCCAGGATGTCGTGCAGTTCGTCTGGGAAGGCGGCGATCCCGGTGTCGATCTGCCTGTCGTTTATCTGGAAAGACAATCACCGGCAGGAGAGTGGGTGCAGGTTCACACGGGCTCAGGCCGTGCCGTGAACTCTGCTATGCATGACATCCTCCTGACAACCACACCGAACCCGCTACAGCCATTTACTGCCGATCAGACACATACGTGGTGGCTTGGCTGGCAGACGGTACCGCATGGTGGTGAGCGCCAGGGACTTCCCACGGGTCAATACCGTTTCCATGTGTACGGGAAGCGATACAGCGGCGGTGCCAAGACCTGGCCCTGGCCGACGGAGCCCTACGAACTGACGTCGGATGCGTTCGAAGTGGCGCCGGCGGAGATCGCTCTGCAATGGGATGATTCGGGTCTCGTCACCGGTTCGATCGATGCACCCGCCTGGGGGTATCGCTTCATCGATCCTGAAGGGAATTCTCGTGGACACAACCCGGTGCACAAGGCCACGTTGGTGGCGAAGTTGAGCAATGGAAGCACCGAGGAATTGAATCCGGAAAAAACCCAGATCCGGAATAACAGTACTCAGTGGATACTTTCAGAGGCGGATCGTGCCATCGTCGCCAATGCGACCGAGATTCAGGTCGTTGATGCAGACGGCAACAGCGGTACCCTCAGCCTACCCTGAGTCATTCTTCCCGTTGCCTGACCTCTTTCCGCCTGGGGAAAGGGGTCAGGCGATCAGGTCATTTCTCCGTTATTGAGGCCCCGAAGGTCAGGTTGTCCCCTGTCCGTTGGATGCACTCGGGGCCGTCGTTTCGTGGTGAATTGACGATCGTCGAGACCGGGTAGGCTTCCAACGGCTCGGTGGGAAACGGCACGAGCATCTCACGTAACCGTTCGGGCGGTATGTCGGGATCGAGCCACTCACCATACTGATCGGGGGAAATGATCACCGGCATGCGATTGTGAATCGTGTTCAGGAGCTGATTGGGTGGGCACGTCAGAATGGTACAGCTCACCAGCCGTGATTCATCCTTGCCACATACCGTCCAGATACCTGCCAATCCAAAAGGCCGACCATTTTTCAGATGGATGTGATAGGGAATTTTCCGCGATCCTTCGCCCCGCCACTCGTAGAATCCGTCGGCGGGGATCAAACAGCGGCGCTGGCGGAACGAGTTGCGAAACATGGGCGACGACGCAACCGTTTCCGAGCGTGCATTGATCGGTCGGGCAGTGACATCATGGGATACTGTAAAACCCCAGTACATGAGCCCGAGCCGCCGCTCGTCGTCGATACGGGCGATCGTTTGGATCCGTTGAGTCGGTGGGATGTTATACCGTGGTGCAGGTTCCTCGATGGCGAAGTTTGCAACCCCAAACTCCTCGGCAACTATCGTACGTGAACTCGTCTGACTGATCCGTCCACACATGCCCCGATAGGTAACATGCCGGCGGCATGTGCTCCCAGTGGGTTGTCAGGATTACCGGGTAGGATCACCCCACAGCTCTGAGTGTCCTGAAGGAAGCCACCTACTGTGATTGAATCCGTGTCACCAGGGCCGACGCGTTGCGCGCGGCCAGGGCGTAAATCGAGAGGCAGGGATTGACTCCCAGGCTGGTTGGAAAGACCGAGCCGTCGAAAATCAGCAGATTCACCAGGTGGTGGTGACGTCCGTACGAGTCGACGACGGATGAACGCCGATCGATACCCATGGCGCAACCACCGAGTGGGTGTGTCGAATTGAGGAAGACGTTGGCCGTACGCAACCGAAGGGCTTGAATACCCGCCCGGGCTTCCGCCCAACTACGATAGTGGCGTGCATCGCTGCATGCCGGGTGAACACTCTCGGCACCCGCCGCGAACTGACACTCGGCCATGGCCAGGTAGGAGCTGCGAACCCCATCCCAGATGTAATCGTTGATCGGATAATCGAGAACAGCACTTCCGTCGTCGCGCAGGCGGACTTCTCCGCCCGGACTATCCGGATGAAAGCCGTCGCGGATCTGTGACACGAGGGTATGCAGATGGGTAAGCCGCCGTGCGAATTCCACCATCTCGGCGCCCATACCTTTCCAGAAGTTCATGCTGACTACCGGCTGAGCACCTGCAGCTTCCATGTTGAAACCGGCGCGCCCCGCCACTCCGTCGCGCCAGGTCAGTTCATCCATATAAATGGATTGCTGCGCCCCGTAGAACGGGTTGACCGGGTCGGGCATAAAGGCCAGCGAGTAGTTGTGGGTTTGCAGGAACGTGCGTTTTCCAATGCGTTGGTTGGGATCGGGGACCCGAGAGCGCATCAGCAATCCGGGACTGTGGATTGCGCCACCCGCCACTACGACCCACGGTGCACGCACGGACACGCGCTGCCCCGTCTGGCGGACACCTCGGTTGTCGAGTGCGACTCCCTCGACGGAAGTGGCACGATCACCGTTCAGGATGAGCCGTTCGACATGCACGCGGGTGACGAGGGCTGTACCGTGATCGAGAGCTGCCGGAATTGTCGTGACGTCCATGCTCTGTTTGGCACCGACCGGACATCCCAGCCCGCAGTAACCGAGATTGGCACAGCCGGCGACGTTGCGTCTGATGTTCCCATAGTGCCATCCCAGTTTTTCCGCGCCGAGCGCCAGCAGTTGATTGTTCCGGTTGTGTGTCTGCCATGGCGTGATGTGCAGCCGCTCTTCCATGCGGTCGAACCATGGCGCCAGGTCTTCCGTGCCCAACCCGTCGATTCCGAGCTGCTCACGCCAGAAGCGGAGTGTTGGTTCAGGAGTCCGGAAACTGCTGGTCCAGTTCACCGTTGTGGAGCCTCCGACGGTGCGTCCCTGTACGACTGCAATGGCTCCATCCACGGTTGGTGACACTCCGCCGTTGCGATACAGTGTGGCGAGCGCAGGAACTTCGTTCAGACTGAATTCAGGAGGTGTGCGGTATGCACCTTCCTCCAGAATCACCACCCGAAGACCGGCGCGTGCCAGGATCTCCGCACTGGTCGCGCCCCCCGCACCGCTACCGACGATCGCGACGTCACCTTCCAGGTGGAGATCCCGTTCGAGTCGATTGCCGTAGTGGATTTCTCGCGCGTTCATGATGGATCTTCCCTCCCAACGGAACGTTTCAGAGGAGGTCCGGGAAATCCGATCTCCGGCCAGGCCGCCGCCTGATCGAACCAGGCCAGCACAGCCAACGATTGCAGGAATGCGTAGATACGGCGCAACAGACCGAACCGGCTATCACGCGCCGATTGCAGAAATGTCGCGATGGTTTCAGGAGACATCTCCTGCCAGTGACTCCAGGTACCCGTGACGATGATCCGGACGGGCAGCAGATCGAGTGTGGCGAAAACGTCGTTGGCTTCCTCCTGTAGCGGTAGCGTCAGATGAGACAGGTAGTAGTCCAGATTGGCCAAGCCCTCGTCGAGAGCCTGCTGAAACGCGTCCTTTGCCGTTGGCAAAAGGTCTTCCAGCACCACCGGAATGATTGCGCCCAGGATTTCTTCTCCCGTGGAGGAAAGCGCCAGACGTTGTACGGAACCGGGTGCAGGCCTGCGTTGCGTGGCGCGCCACACCAGACCGCCGGCCATAATTGCAGCCGAACCCAGCAAACCCGCCTGGAGCAGTCCACGCCGCGACAGAGAGAAGCGGGTTTTCACAGGAGGTCTTTCACGCGGCGACCGGCGCACTCCGCCCGATGTGATCGAGTGCGTCGAGCATGAGTTGCTTTGCGTCGTTCCCAAGAGCGGAGAGAGTTTCTTCCACCAGGGTACGATAAAATTCGACCTCGCGCCGAAAGGCACTCTCTCCCTTGCGGGTGAGATGGAGAAGAATGGCCCGGCGATCGCTCGGGTGTGCCTGGCGACGCACGTAACCTTGTTCCTCCAGGCGATCGACAAGTCCGGTCATCGTGGATGGAGTCAGCCCGAGTTGTTGGCCGACCACGGCGATGGGGCGTTCACCACCGCTACCCAGAGCCTGGATGATCAAGCGCTGGCGGACATTGAGATCGAGTGTGGCGCGTTCCGGGTGGCCCGCGGTGATTTGGTGGATCAGGTGCATCATGGCGCGGGCGTGATGTTCTTCGACGGTCTGCTTCTGCTTGGAAGTCAATGTGCTCATGGCTGTCCCATTATCTTCTCCAGGTCCTTTCCCGTGCGGCAGTGCCGGAATCCGAGGTTCGCGACCTGGTCTCATTGATACAGCTCTTCGATCTGTACGGCATATTTTTCTGCGATTGGTCCTCGCCGTGGTTTTCCCGTCGGTGTCAGTTCCTCTCCACCGGGTTTCCACTCGTCCTTCAGGATCTGAAAACGTTTGATCTGTTCGACACGCGAGAGTCTGGCATTTCCACGTGCCACCGCTTGAGTCACCTGGCGTTCGATTTCTTCCTCGTTCGAGCTTTGTATGCCAATCGCCGTGGAATCGAGGGTGATCAGGGCCACGTTGAACGGTCTCCGATCGCCGAGGACGATGATATGTCCAATCAGCGGACTCTCCGACTTGATCGTTGCTTCGATGTTGGCGGGTGACATGTTCTTGCCGGCCGAGTTGATGATGATGTCCTTTTTTCGGCCGATGATGGTCAGATAGCCGTCGGCGTCGAACTGGCCGAGGTCTCCGGTATGGAGCCAGCCGTCGGCATCGACGGCTTCAGCGGTCCCCTGTGCGTCGCCTCGGTACCCTTTCATCACCACAGGTCCTCGGACCAGGAGTTCGCCATCCGTGGCCAGTCGCATTTCGATCCCTGGTAGTGGTTTTCCGACAGTACCGGGCCGAATCGCGCCGGGGGGATTGATCGTGCTGTTGCCCGTGCATTCCGAAGCGCCCCACATCTCGACAATGTCGATGCCGATTGCAGCAAAAAACTCCCACACGTCGATAGGCATTGGTGCTGCCCCGACACCGAAGAACTCACACTGATCGAGTCCGAGGAGCTGGCGCAATTTGGAGAAGAAACGTTCATCTACTGCACGCCAGCGTTCTTCCAGATCCTCCGGCACAGTACCCTGGCAACGAACGCGTACTCGTTCGAGTCCGATCGCAAGAGCTTCCGTGAAGCGTTCGCGGCGTTCGGGATCTGCGGCCAGACCGTTCTCGATTGCGGCCTTCAGTTTTTCCCAGATGCGTGGCACGCCGCCCCATGCGGTGGGGCGCACCTGTGCGGAATAAGCAATGAATTGGCTGGGGTCGGGCAGGCAGTGGACCGTCTGGGCAAACAGCATCGGGCCGTACTGATTATTCCAACGGTCGGCAATGTGGGCGCGTGGTAGAAAGCTGATGGTACGGCCGCCGGGCTTCAATGGATAGACGGTGTCGAAAGCCTGCAGCTTGGCCATCATGTTGGCGTGCGTCAGTTCGACGCATTTGGGTGCACCGCTCGATCCCGAGGTGAAGATCAGGGTCAGGATATCCTCCGGCCGGATGGCACGCCACGTTGCCTGGAAATCGAAGCTCGTCTCGCCCAGGCGTTCCACGGAAGCCATCGAGAGGAAATCGGGTTCGGCTGTACCGTCGATGGAGATCAGATGTTCGAGCCTCGGGATACGATTGCGCAACTCGAGTGCACGCTGCAGGTAAATCTGTTCGGTGACGAGAATCCGGCTTCCAGTCACTTCCAGGGCATGGACCATCTGCTCCAGCGCCGAGGTGTTGTAGAGAGACCAACCCGGTGCGCCCAGATGCATGGCCGCAGTGTCGAAGAGATGGAATTCAGGGCGGTTGGTGAGCAGAGTGGCAACGGGATCTCCGTGTCGGACACCCAATGCAGCCAATCCGGCGGCGAGGCGTTGTACGCTCTCGCCGTACTGCCGCCAGGTCCATTCCTGATCGCTTCCGTAGAGGCGTAACGCAGGCTGCTCTGCGAATTCCGCAACAGTACGCTGAAAAGCTTCACAAAGAGTTGCAGCGCTCAGCGCTGCCGGTCGTGACGGCTGATTCATCGGCACACCATCAAGTCGGCAGGCGTTGATCGAAGCGCCGGCCGAAAACGGCGGAGGCGATCACGAGCCGTTGGATCTGCAAGGTCCCGCCGGCGATCGGCCAGCCCCGGCTATCGCGCAACATGCGCTCGATTGGATATTCTGCGCTGTATCCGACCGCACCCAGGATCTCCATTGCCTTGTCGGTGACGAACTTCGATGTCTCGTTGGCAAAGAGTTTGGCCATGGATGTGTCTTTCATTCCTGCGATGCCCTGGCCTGCGTTGGTCGCTGCGCGGTAAACGAGCAGGCGCGCCGCTTCTACCCGTGTTGCCATATCTGCAACCATCTCCTGGATCACACCTCGTTCACAGATTGGCCGCCCGAACGTCTTGCGTTCCAGCGCATATTGCGTTGCGAATTCGAGAGCACCGGTGGCGATACCCAGGGCCATCGTCGCATTGCCGCAGCGTTCGATGTTGAAGCAGTCCATGAGCATTCCAAAGCCGCCCGGTGGAATGATCATGTTTTCTTCAGGCACGACGCAGTCCTCGAAGAACAGGGAGCTGCTGGGGAAACCGCGCATGCCCAGAAAGCGCTCCTGCATTCCGAACGTCAAGCCCGGTGTGTCCTTTTCAACGAGAATTCCGGCAATCCCCTTTGGACCAGGCTTGTCGCCCATCCTGCAGTAGACGAGGTAGGCGCGGCTGTGCCCGCCACCGGTGCACCAGGCCTTCGAACCGTTGATCCGGTAACCGTTCTCCACTTTTTCGACCTTGGTCCGAAGATCCGTCAGTGCGCTTCCCGCTTCAGGCTCACTCATGCCGATCGAGATTTCCATTTCACCGCGACACACGAGCGGCAGCCAACGATCCTTTTGCTGATCTGTGCCGAATTGTTCGATGACGCGTACCGGTCCGACATTGCTTTCGAAGACGCCTGCGGCACAGAGCGGCGACACCCGAGCGAGCTGCTCGATACACAGGATGGCATCCAGCAATTCACGCCCGCCGCCGCCGTACTGTTCTGGCAAGGTCATGCCGTAGAGTCCCATGGCGATCAGCTTCTCCTCAAAGCTGTGGTCGGGAACTTGCCCCTCGCGATCCCACATCGCCGCCAGAGGCGCACATTCTTTGTCGGCAAACGTCCGAACGGTGCTCTGCAGTCGAAGTTGCTCGTCCGTCAATCGGAAATCCATCCGGGGTTCACCTCGCTTGACAGTAATTTGAGTTCCGTAATATCTATTTTCCGGAATTTCCGATGTCAACCGTATCTGAACAAACGATGCTCGTCGTCAATCCCACCAGTGGCGCACCCGCAGTGGCGGAATCACGGCGTGTGAAGCTCGATGACCTCACGGGGCGTACGGTGGGCTTTTTCAGCAACAACAAACCCAATGCCGCTTCGGTGTTGGAACGTCTCGAAGAGATGTTGCGCGAGCGTTACGGGGTGGTGGGAAAACGCTACGCGAAGACGGTACCGTCGCTGGCGGCGGACGCGGTTCTGATCGATGAGATCGTTCGGGATTGTGATGCCGTCGTCATCGCCGGCTTCGATTGAGGGTCGTGCTCGTCGTGGAGTTGCCACGACATGATTGAGGTAGCAATGCGGGGACGCGCCGTCGTCGGCCTGGCTACATCCCAGTTCGACCGCTTTTCCCGGCAGGTGCTGCAACAGCGAAACTTCGGTGACCTGCCCCTGGTTACGATCACTCACCCGCTGGGCGGAATCCCAGTCGCCGAGGCACGCAGCAGGATCACCGATGATGTGTGTGATGCAGTGGTTCGCGCCTTGACCGGCAAGGAATCATCGGAGCGTCTATGATCATCAGACCGCGCCCCGGTTCCGACGAGCACATCGTTCGCATCGATGGCAACGAGTACGAGGCGGGAGAACAGATGCTGGCATGGGGGTGGACCGATGGTCTGCCGGTGATCGTTCCCACCGTCGAGCGGGTGGACCGGATGTGTGCGGGTGCCGTGCATGCGCCTGAGGATGAACTGGGCTTCATCGCCCCGCGCGGTGCGGCGCTCTCGTTGAGACACCTGGCGGCCAACGCGGTCATGGCTGGGTGTTTACCTCAATATATGCCGGTCCTCGAAGCGGCGATTGCGGCCATGCAGGAGGGGATGTTCAACCTCTTCGGGATGCAGACCACCACCCATCCCTGTGCCGTGCTGGTGATCGTACACGGCGACCTTGCCGAAGAAATCGGTATGAACAGTGGCGCGGGTTGTTTTGGCCCCGGCAATCGCGCCAACGCAACGATTGGGCGGGCACTTCGTCTGGTGATGATGAATGTCGGTGGTGCTCTCCCTGGAGAGACCGATCGTGCCACGCAGGGTTCGCCGGCGAAATATACCTGGTGCTTTGCCGAGAATGAAGCGGCCAGCCCATGGCCGCCGTATCGCCGTCTTTGTGGAATCGAGGAAGGGGACAGCGCCGTCACCGTGGCGGCGGTCGAAGGCCCGCACAACATCAACGATCACGGATCCGACAGCGGCGAGGATATTCTACGGACTGTCGCGGAAACCATGTCCACGGTGGGTTCGAACACCCTTTATCGCGGAGGCGATCACTTCGTCGTGTTGGGTCCGGAGCACGCCGCTGTAATCGCCAATTCGGGCTTCAGCCGTGAGGCAGCGCAAGCCTTTCTCTACGAACACGCGCGTGTTGCGGTCGACCGCATTCCCCCAAAGAAACTCGAAGAAGCATCTTCGTGGGGTGATTATGCCGGAAATCTTCAGGAATGGGGGGGACGAATTCCGCTTGCGCGGGCACCGGAGGAGATTCGGTTACTTGTTGCCGGCGGCCCCGGGAAGCACTCGGCGTGGATCCCCACGTTTGGGCCGACATATAGCCAGACGCGCCGTATCGAACGGACGCAGCGAGCATCGGCCGGTACCGGATCATCCCCTATCGTTGTCCGAGGTACGGCAGCGCAGTCGCTGCCTGTGCCGATAGGCGATGTACCGGAGAAAGACGTTACGCGATCGGTTCTCATCCTGGGCAGTGGACCGGCAGGCTTGACGGCTGCACTCTTTGCCGCGCGGGCAAACCTCGCGCCACTCGTCATTGAGGGAGTGCGCCCAGGCGGTGTCCTGCAGGACGCGGTGCGAGTCGAGAACTTCCCCGGTTATCCGGACGGAGTGTCCGGTCCCGAACTGATCCTGGACCTGCGCAGACAGGCGGAGACATACGGCGCGCGCTTCACGAGCGATGACGTCACTCGTGTGCAATTGACGCAGGAGCGGGGTGATCTGCATCGCGTCTGGGTAGGTGAGAGGGAATATCATGCTCGAACGGTCATCCTTGCGATGGGAACGGATCCACGAAAACTCGGTGTCCGTGGCGAAGACGAATTGCAGGGACGTGGTGTTGTTTCTTGTGCCACATGTGACGCGCCATTGTTCCGTGGTCTTCGTGTCATGGTGGTTGGCGGTGGCGATTCGGCCATGGAGGAAGCCCTCGAACTGGCACATCATGCTGCCAGTGTGACACTCGTGCATCGTCGCGCTCAGTTCCGAGCATCGCCGATTCTATTGCAGCGAGTGCGTGAACGCGGCATCGAGATTCGCACGCCGTTTGTGGTCGAAGAATTCTGCGCCGGGACAGACGGCAATCTTGCCATTGCGCGATTGCGTCATGTCGCAGACAGCGGGGTGTGCGAACTGGCGGTGGACGGAGCGTTTGTTGCAGTGGGCCAGACACCGCGCTCGGGGATTGTCCGTGGTCAGGTCGATCTCGATGCGGAAGGCTACGTGCTGGTACAGTCAGGTGGTGCGACTGCAACGAGTCTGCCTGGGGTCTTCGCCTGTGGCGATCTCATCGATCGCCGATACCGGCAAGCGGTCACGGCGGCAGGCTCTGGTTGTCAGGCCGCTCTCGACGCGCAGAGATACCTTGAACAGTATGAGGCGAGCGATTGAACGGTGGCGATCCGCCTGGTGCTGACAGGGTGAGTACCGAGTTGCAGTACACGGGGACGACGCTGGTGACTGGTGCCAACGGCTTTCTGGGGCGGCACCTGGTCGATTGTCTCGTGAGAGATGGGTCGAGGGTGCGTGCTGCTGTGCTCCCATCTGAGGATGCGAACTTTCTTGCTGGCCTGGAGGTTGAAGTCGTGCGTGCGGATCTTCGGGTCGTGGAGAGCCTGGCGCCGTTGTTCCGCGGTCAGATTGATCGAGTTTTCCATCTGGGTGCGATTTGCAACTTTTCGACACCCTACTCTGTCTTGCGGGATGTGAATGTGGGCGGTGTAGAACGAATCACGGCACAGGCGCTGTCCGCCGGGGTCAGGATGTTCGTCCACATGAGTTCCACCAGCGTGTATGGCCGGTATCGGGGCGTACCCTTCGTTGAGAATATGCCGCGAGAGCCGCAGGACGACTACGGGCGCAGCAAGCGGGATGGGGAGGAGATCGTCTGGCGGCGTGTGGCGGAAGGACTGCCGGCGATCGTGATGCGACCCTGCACAGTTTACGGTCCTGGTTGTACAGATGGTGCGGGCAAAGTGTTTTCGCGTCCGACCTCGATCGGAGCGATTCCCGGCAATGGCCGGCAGCGATTGGCCAATGTTCGAGTCGAGGATGTGGCAGCCGCAGCGGTTCATTTATCTCTACAGGAGAAAGCGATTGGGGAAGCCTTCAACATTGCCGATGACAGCCGCCCCACAGTGGAGGAAGCGTTACGGCTGGCCGCGGCAACTTTCGGGACCAAAGCGCCACGACTGCACCTGCCGTTGTTCATGATCGGCCTGGCCGCACGGCTTCAGGGTGTGGTGGCGAAGGCGCGGCATCGGATTCCCGATCTGGAAACGGACGCCGTCCGCTACCTGAGTCACGACTATGTGGTGGACAACACGAAATTGAAGGACTCGGGCTATCGGCTCCTCTACCCCGATTTTGCGGAGTCGATGCGGCAGATCGGCAGGCAAGTGCGGCACGGGGAATGACGGATGGGCGTTGTCTGACGGAGGCGGAGAGAATGCAGGTTGTCGTAATCACGGGATTGGCTCAGGGGATGGGTCGCGAGGTGGCATTGAGGCTGGCAGCATCAGGCGATGTGGTGGCGGGGTTTGATGTCGATGCGGCTGGGATCGAGTCGTTGCGTGACGAAATGAAGGTACGCGGTTGCGATACCCTGCTGGCGACGCTCGATGTGTGCGATCGGGCGGGCATCCGGTCCTTTCGTGATGAGGTGTTGCGCAAATATGGCCATGTCGACACGGTGCTTTCGAATGTGGGGATCGGATTTTTTGGGCCATTTGAAGAAGTCGATCTCGAGAAAGCGGCACGTTGTGTGGAGATCAACGTGATGGGGACGGCGGCGATTCTCCAGGCGTTCCTGCCACAGATGCGCGAGCGGCGCTCTGGCAAGTTGATCGCAGTGTCATCTCTGGTGGGGCAGATTCCGTTTCCATTTGAGTCGATCTATTCGGCCACCAAATTTGCAGTCGAAGGGCTGGTCGCTTCGTTGCGGTACGAAGTGGAGCCATTCGGTATCCGGGTCGCATTGATTCAGCCGGCGCAGGTATCGACTCGATTTGCAGCGAAGATCCATGTCCTGCCACCGGAAGGATCACCCTATCGTGAAAGGGTGAGGCGATTCATTGCGCGTGACGAAGCATTGATCCAGAAGGCGCTCGACCCGGCGTCGGCGGCCGAGGAGATTCTGCGGGTCGTGCGAGCAGAACGGCCCAGACTGAACAACCCGATCGATTGGCAGAGCCGGATCTTCCTGGCGCTGAACCGGATCCTGCCGCAGCGCATCCGTGACATCATCCTGTTGCGGCAGATGGACATCCACTGAGGGAAAATCAAAACGCCCGCCAGCCAAAGAGCAGTAAACACGGCGGCAAAAATGGCCCCCATTCCCTCAGCTTAGCTACTATGTGGCGTGTGTAACGGTGTGGTTGGCGGACGGTTGGAGATTGGGGCTGGATTGCCGAGTTGAATGGAGCGGGAACCTCCTCCGTACCCGTGAACCCATCCATCCAGCGTGGACATCTACTTTGACTGGGTGGATGTCCACTTTGGCTGGGTGGATGTCCAACCGGATTTCCTTTCGCTGGGTGGATGTCCAACCGGATTTCCCACCAACCGGATTTCCAACCGGATCCATTACAGGAGCGATCAGGTTCCTCCAACCATTCGAGACTGGCTCAGGGGCCATCCTGGATACGGCGGAAGGGTTGGGCCGCCTCCAATTCGAAGGCCAGTTCCAGCAGAGTCCTCTCCTCGCCATGCCTCGCGGCCAGATGAATGCCAATCGGCAGATCGTGCCTGGAATGGCCCATCGGAAGAGAAATGGCCGGTGCACCAGAGGCATTGTTCGCAGGCGTGAAGTTCATGAAGTTGATGAAGCGTTCGATCAATTCTTCGTAAGGTACGCGCGGATCCAGCCAACCGAGTGGCGGTGGAATCGCGCCTACCGTGGGCGTCAACACCACGTCCGCCTTTTCGAAAAAACGGGTGTAAACTTCACTGGCCCGGCGCAGACGGTGGATGGCCCCCGGCAGTCTGAACAGGCGCTCTCGACCCATCCTGGCCAGGCTTTTCGACAAATCGTTGAGGCGTTCGGCCTCAAAATTTTTTCCGAAAAGCAAGGGCCCCAGCTTGTAAATGGCAGCGGCCAGCATGCCGTAATAGGTCACGAAATCAACAATGAAGGACTCGTCGAACGGAATGGTGGCCGGCTCGACCCGATGGCCAAGGCTTTCCAGCAGCAGTGCCGTATCTTCTACGGCTTTGCGGGTTTCCGCATCCGTAGGCTCACGCGTGATCGAGTCGATCACCATTCCAATACGCAGTCTCCGTTTGCCGGGGCCCGTAACGTTGCCGATGGGTGGCAACCGGGGATTGCGGTAGTAGCGTTCAGCGGCTGCAAAGAAACGCGCCGTGTCACGCACGCTGCGCGTGAGCACACCCTCGTAGACAATGTTCACCGGTAGAAAGCGCCCCACCTCGGCGTTGATCAGACGGTTGCGTGTCGCTTTTAAACCGACCAACCCTGTACATGCGGCAGGAATGCGAATGGAACCGCCGCCATCTTCGCCGTGCGCAATCGGCAATGCACCACTCGCCACCAGTACGGCGGAACCGGCCGAGGAACCACCAGAAGAATGGTGCGGATTCCAAGGGTTGCGCACCGGCGGTTCGTTCTGGAATTCGCCCGAGGGAATCAAGCCGAATTCCGATAGACGGCTTTTGCCAAGCAGGATGGGACCCTGCGCCAGAAATTGATGCGTAAAGGCACTATGCCTTCGTGCCGCCGTCGCGTGGCGCAAGGCATCCGAGCCATTCCTGGTGGGCAGGCCAGCTATGTCGATGTCATCCTTGACCATCGCGGGCACGCCGCCAAAGGGTCCAACGGGGGGATTTTCCGCCTGCCGGAGCGCTCGCTGGTAGTCGGGGGTGGCAACCAGATTCAACCTGGAATCAACGAGGGAGATGCGCTCGATCGCCGCTCTCGTTGCCTCGATGGCAGTGATTTCCCCTCTGGCAATCAATTCGGCGATGCCCGTGGCATCGTGATCACCCAGGACATCGTCACGAAAGGCATGGATCCGTTGGTTCTTTTTATCGGCCATGACGCCTCCCGCAGGGAATACCGGCGCTCGTCAGCTCAAACTTCTCGTGATGGTTTCCTTGTCGAAGCGCATCGTCCACGGACGGTTGTGATACGGCTCAGAATCGCGTTTGCGTCTCAGCGTGTGATACGAATCCAATCCGATCTTTGATTGCGGCAAACAGATTCACAAGGTTCCCGGTCTCCCGTTTCGCAAGCTTTTGGGGGAGACCCCATATCCGAACAGGCGAAAACGGAAGACCAGGAACCCGTTGTCAATCCACTCAGTTCAGTTCTTTGCTGCTGTACCCGAGAATACGCCGTGCCACGATCATCAGATTGATTTGCTGCGTCCCTTCGAAGATATCGTTGATCTTGGCGTCGCGCATCCACTTCTCGAGAAGGCTCTTGCGCGAGTAGCCGAGTGGACCCAGCAACTCGACCGCCTTCTGTGTCACCTGTGTCACAGCCAGACCCGCCTTGGCTTTGGCCATCGATGCTTCGAGGTTGTTGTGCATGCCGTGATCCATCATCCAGGATGCCCGCCACGTCAGAAGACGCGCCGCTTGCAGATTGGCTTCCATATCCATGAAATCACGCTCCAACGCTGTGAGCCGGTTGCGTGACACGCCGTAGCGGATCTTCACACCGTTTTTCTCGAGTTCTTCGCGAACGTAGTCGAGCGCTGCACGGCCGATTCCAATGGCGCTGGCAGCAACGGCGGGTCGCGTTGCATCGAAGGTTGCCATAACGCCTTTGAAGCCTTCCGTGCTTTCTTTTTTTACATCGGCACTTCCCAGAATGTTGTCGAGTGGGATCCGGCAGTCCTCGAGGACGATCTGGGCAGTGTCCGAGACGCGAATGCCCATTTTGTCTTCGCACTTTACGACAGTCATGCCAGGCGTGCCTCGTTCGACAACGAATGCCTTGATGCCTGCACGTCCGGCCGACTTGTCCACCGTTGCCCACACAACCACGAAGCCGTCCGATTCCTGCGCCGCCATTTTGCCAGCAGTGACGAAGATCTTCGTGCCGTTGATGACCCACTGATCTCCGTCGCGCACAGCCGTGGTCGTGATAGCCGCCGAGTCCGAACCACAGTGTGGCTCCGTGATGGCCATCGCTCCCCACTTTGGCTCACCCGTGCGAAAACGGGCAAGAAAACGTTCTTTCTGCTCAGGTGTCCCTGCAGCCGATACCGCTGCGCCGCCGAGACCGGGATTGGGGATCGACAGGTACAGTCCGGCATCGCCCCATGAGAGTTCTTCGATGGTCACCGCTGTTTGCAAATTGCGGAAGGAGGGCTTGGCCGGTTTTTCCCCCTTCTTGCCGTCACCACCGAACGAAACGGGGTTGGCGGTCTGCGATGCCTGCCACATCAGATTCAGGAAGTCCCACGGCTTCTCGTGCTCGCGTTCGTCGAACTCCCGGGCGATCGGTCGCATGGCGCTCTCTGCCACCATATGAATCATGTCGCGCGCATTCTGGATTTCCTGCTGTAATTCGAAATCGATCATGGGGATTTTCTCCTCTTCGTAAGCTGGAAGGGTGTGCGAACGATCGTTCCGCCCACCTCAGGCCATCAACAAGCCTTCGAAAGTTGCAAAACCGCGGGCATTGCGGAGCAGCAGTTCGACCAGGTGATCCCGGATGTACCCGTGACCGCCGAGGATCTGCACGCCGCGATCGGTGACCATCAGGGCCATGTTGGCGGCGTACTGCTTGGCCAAACAGGCCTCGCGCGTGGCGTCTTCTCCGCGGTCCAGCTTCCATGCCGCTTCCCATGTGAGTAGCCGCGCGGCATCGATCTCGATGGCCATCTCGGCGAGCATAAAGGCGATCGCCTGCTTTTGCGCGATGTACGATCCGAAGGCTCTGCGTTCCTTGGCGTAATCGCGCGCGTACTCGAGCGCGGCACGTGCCACACCCACCGCAGCCGCCGCACTTCCCACACGTGCATGGTTCATCTGGCGATCGAAGTTGCAGCCTGTATCACCGCCGAGACGGGCGCTTGCCGGAATACGGCAGTTCTCCAGCGCCAACTCGTGCGTCGGTACACCCTTGAGCCCCATGTTCTTTTCGCGCTCGACGATCCGCAGTCCGGATGTCCCCTTTTCGATCAGGAATCCGTCAGTCGTACCGTCCTGATTGCGCGCATAGACGAGCACATGCTCGGCTTCGTCGGCCAGTGGAACGAAACACTTGCTGCCGTTCAGGACATAGCTGCCATTTTCCCGGTTGGCCTTGGTCGCCAACTCGGTCAGATCGAAATCCCAACGGGGCTCCATGACGGCCGCCGTTGCCGGTGTAAACTGTGCCCCCGTATAACGCTTCAGCACCTGTGCTTTCTGTTCTTTCGTGCCTGCGTCGGCCACCGGATAGACCAACAGCCGAGGTGCCAGAAGGTGCGTGGCAATCGAAAGATCCCCCCAGGCCAACTCCTCGATCACCAGTACGCTCGTCACAGCGGAGCGTGTGTCGCCGGCGCCGCCGAACTCTTCCGGAATCGCACTTTGTGCCAGGCCGAGATCCCATCCCTGTTGCACCAGCGTGCCGGGTACCTCGCCCTTTTCGTCGCACTCGCGGGCCAGAGGCCGGATCTGCTCCCGTGCGAAGTCCGCGACCATGTCGCGGATCAGTTGTTGATCCTCACTTGGTTCGAAACTGACCATCATTTCCTCCTCGAACGGCGGCGCGGTCCGGCGACGCGTGAGGCGACACCCGGAGTCAACCAGCCAAGAATTTGCTCTACGTAGGTATTGAGGGCACGTGAGAGATTGAACTGTGCCGGATCCTGGTAGTACTGGATCTCGGCGCCGATGACCGACGCGGCGAAAACCTCGGCCGCAACCTGGGGATCCACGTCGGATCGGAACTGGCGCTGTGACTGCCCCAGGCGGATGATCCCCGCCAGGAAGGCGCGAAAACGCTGCATCATCACGCGAAACTGTTCTTCGAGCCGCGGATTCGTATCGAGCGCCTCGACCATCAGGGTCACGATGAGCCGCCGGTGATTGCTCTTCGTTGCGTGGTCGAGACAGATCTCCATGAGCTTGCGCAGTGCCCCAGCCGCATCCGTGGTGGGAACCACGTCGTTGACGACACTTTTTTCGAACTGGCCAACACGGTTCTTGACCGCCTCGAAGAGCAACTCTTCCTTGTCCTTGAAATGGTAGTAAAGAGCCCCCTTGGTGACACCCGCCGCCCTGGCGATCCGATCGATCGACGTCGCCGCATAACCGTACCGGGCAAAGCAGTCGATCGCGACGTTCATGAGGTCCCGGCGCGAATCCTCGCGTCCGGGCCGGGAGTCCACTTGCATACTGAACGTTTAGTAGGAGGATTTTTTTGAGTCAATCCGTGTGGGTTCCATTGCTCCGCGGGATCCACCAGACACCGCCGCTCTTTACCTCCGATGTGCGGCGGTCTAGCTAATGTCGCTCAATGCCGAATACAGCCGAATCGATCATCGTCGCTCGCGATGGTGAGCTGGCGCCCGGGACGACCAGGAAATTCTTTCTACGGATCGATGGTAACGAAGAGGAATGTTTCCTGGTGAACCACGAGGGACGGCTGTTTGCCTATATCAACAGATGCAACCATGTCCCGATGGGTCTCGACTGGGTCGACAATCAGTTCTTCACCGAGGACCGCCGGTATCTCCAATGCGCGACACACGGGGCGTGCTACTTGCCGGATACGGGCGAATGCGTTTCGGGTCCACCGTGTGGGAAATTCCTCATCCGTGTGCCCCTGCGGATCGAGAATGGTGAGGTTGTGGCGAGCGCTCCGATGAAGGAATCTGTGGTCTGACAGAGGCGTCGCAACCAGGGGATATCATACAAGGAGGTCTTCATGGCTCGACAGGACCGAAGATGGGAAATCAAACGTCGCCGAGTGCGACGGGTCAAGCTGGCCAAGCTGCGCACCCGCTATGCCAAGGCTCGCACGAACGACGAACGCAATCGTATTCTGGCCAAAGTGCACCGTGTCGCACCGACGGTCAGTAAGGAAGCGTTCATCGCCGGCGCGACAAAAGCGGCCTGATCGTCCGCCACACCGTCCGCTCCCCTGGGTTTTCGAAAAAGCAGGCGCGTCTCCCGCGCCATCCGGGGGTATTGACGGTGTGGATCTCCTCCAGACCAGGACCGTGGTCTGGAGGAGGGCCGAAGCACATCAGATCAAGTCCAGCGGTGGGTGCCCCCGCATCTGGCGCGGTTTCCGCCAGACGGCCCTGTCTCCGTCGCAGGGAGATGTTCGTTGGGCTTCAGTCGTCCAGACCGACTGCTCGCCGGAGTGTTCGGATTTCCTGCTCGGTCAGCGGTCGACTTTCTCCTGGGATGAGTCGACCCAACTGCAAGGGACCCATCCGCACACGTGTGAGCTTTTCCACCGGATGGCCGATCGCCTCACACATGCGCCGGATCTCTCGTTTCCGGCCTTCGCGGATCGAAATCTCCAACCAGCACTTCGTCTCGCTCGATCGCACGGGCTTGATGATCGCAGGGCCCGTCTTTCCTTCTTCCAGATAGATCCCGCGCGAGAGCCGGCGCAGCGATTCTCCAGTCGGAATCCCCCGGACTTTGACGCGGTAGGTTTTCTCGATGCCGTAGCGGGGATGCGTCAGCCGCAAGGCGAGCTCTCCGTCGTTTGTGAGGAGGAGGAGACCGGCAGAGTGGAAGTCGAGACGTCCGACCGGAAAGACGCGTTGACGCACTCTGGGAAGGTATTCGGTTACCGTTGGCCGTCCCTCCGGATCCGAGAGCGTGGTGACGACACCTACTGGTTTGTGAAGGAGGATGTAGACGGGCGGTTCGGCAAACGGCAGTGTCCGTCCCTTGACGGTAATGCGGTCAGTGTGAGGATTCGCCTTCGTCCCCAGCTCGGTCACCACCTTGCCGTTCACCTTCACCTGTCCCGTCCGGATCAGTTCCTCCGCCTGCCGTCTCGATGCGATCCCCGCGCGGCTCAGGATTTTCTGCAGCCGTTCCATCGCCGGCTCTGACGATGCCGGGGACGGTGTCTTCTTCCTCGTCTCGCGCAGCTTCCGTGGAGGCGTCGTCGGGGCGGTCTTCCGTGATCTCAGCGACTGGCGAGGTGTCGATGAGCGCGTCACTTTCATAGGGTGTATTCTCCGGTGTGCTTCCAAGTTCTTTCAGCGACGGCAAGTCCCGCAGGTTCTTGAGTTGAAACGCTTCCAGGAATTCGGCTGAGGTGGCGTAAAGCAAAGGTCGTCCGACCGCTTCCTTGCGTCCGGCGATCTTGATCAGGCGGCGAGCCAGAAGAGTGGAGAGTGTGCCGTCGACATCGACACCGCGGATCGCTTCGATCTCCGCTTTGGTGACGGGCTGCTTGTAGGCGACCACTGCAAGCGTTTCCAGCGCAGCGCGTCCGAGCCGTGCCGGTTTCTCCCGGAACAGAGCACGGACCCACTGCGCGTTTTCCCGTGCGGTCCGGAATTGATAGCCGCCGGCGATTTCGTGCAACTGGATCCCGCGCATGCCCGCGCCGTATTCATCCTTCAAAAGTTCGACGGCAAGCGTCAGAGTTGTGGCAGACGGACCTTCGAGGATTTCGACCAGTTTCTTGAGGCAGACAGGTGCCCCGGCAGCAAAGAGTACGCTCTCCACGATACGAGCCAGACGCGTCAGTTCTTCCGGGCTGGGCGTCTCAACGCTTGCACTCTCTTCAGCGGGTGGGACACCACCCGATGCCGGCACCGAAAGAGTTCCGTCCTCACGGCCATCCGCCGGTACGCCGTCAGTTGTGGGTTTCGTCTCCTGCATCCTGCGCTTCCTCCGCTGACGCTCCCGTTTCCGCCGCTTTCGGCGCACCACTGTAATCGTCGAGGACGCCGAAAGTGACGGTGCTGATATCCTCAACCGCCAGTTCGATCCGAATCGATCCGAAACCCGTTTCCTGAGTCGCCTGCACGGCACCCATTTTCATCAGCTCGAGCAAGGCCAGGAATGTGACGACAATTTCGATCCGGGTCGAGGCCACTTCAAAGAGGCTTTCGAATTCGATCGAACGTCGTTCCTGCAGAAGCCTCAGCATACCCTGTGCACGGTCTCGCAGTGAGACCGTCTCGACGATCACTTCGTGCACGGGTTCCGGTTTGGCCCGCGCAAGGACCGCTCGGAACGCCTCCATCAAATCCCAGACACTGGCGCGCAGGCGCACCGGCTCTTCGGGAAGATGGGCGACCTCGTCCGGCTCCAGTGTGGTCGCTTCGCGCACGAACACATCGCGGTTGAGGAACGGGCGCTCCCCCAGGTCCAACGCCGCTTCGCGGTAGCGTTGATATTCGAGAAGCTGTTGAACGAGTTCGGCGCGCGGGTCTGCCTCTTCTTCCTCGTCCTCCGCTTGTGGCAGCAACATGCGTGATTTGATCAACATCAGGGTTGCGGCCATGACGAGAAATTCACCTGCCACATCGAGGCTGAGCTCACGCATCATCTCGAGATGTGCCAGGTATTGCTCGGTAATCGTCGCGACGGGGATATCGGCGATTTCGACCTCGTTCTTCTTGATCAGATGGAGCAGAAGATCGAGAGGCCCCTCGAAAATATCGAGCTTCACCCGATAAAAGGGGAAGGCGAGTTGCTGTGCAGCCGTGTGGGTGTGCTCGGTCATCACCGGTCGTCATTCGGCAAGGCCGACCGCTGCACGGACTTCCTGCATTGTCCGTTCCGCGACCGCATGGGCCTGTTCATTGCCGCGCTCGAGTACTTCCGTCACCGTTTCGGGATGTGCTTCCAGTTCAGCGCGCCGTTCGGCGATAGGTGCCAGTTCGGCGATCACATGCTTGATCATCACATGCTTGCATTCGAGGCAGCCGATACCAGCCGTGCGGCAACCGTGGCTGACGTATTCGATTTCTTCCGGTGTGCAATAGATGCGGTGCAGGTTGAATGTGGGACAGTCGTTCGGCTCGCCGGGATCCGAACGGCGCACCCGTCGCGGATCCGTCATCATACGAGACAACTTCCGATCCACCTCTTCCGGGCTGTCCCGTAACCAGACCGCGTTGTTGTAGCTCTTGCTCATCTTGCGGCCGTCGAGACCGGGAATCTTTGGAATCTCAGTAATCAGGGTTTGTGGCTCGGGAAAGATCGGCCGATGCATGTGATTGAAGCGCCGGGCGATTTCACGCGTGAGTTCGATGTGTGGTGCCTGATCGATGCCGACAGGTACACCGGTAGCCTTGTAGAGAATGATGTCAGCGCACTGCAGCACGGGGTATCCGAGCAGACCATAGTTCAGTGTGATGATCTCCGCGTCCCCCTCCTCGCCCGAATGAATGAGTCCGAGTTCGCGCGCCTGTTCTTTGACGGTGGGATTGCGCACCAGCCAGGGCGTCGGTGTGATCATCGAGAGAATCAGATGCAGTTCGGCATGCTGCTTGATGGCGGATTGCCGGAAGATGACGACCCGCTCGGGATCGATTCCCGCGGCCAGCCAGTCAGTGACCATCTCGATCGTATTGATGCCGATCGTCTCCGAGCCCTCTGGTTTGGTGGTGAGCACGTGCCAGTCTGCAACGAAGAAGTAACAGCGGTCGATTTCATGCTGGAGACGGATCCAGTTACGTAAGGCGCCGAGCAGATGGCCCAGGTGGAGCTGGCCCGTAGGCCGCATACCGCTGACGATGGTTTCCATGGAGAGTCTCACAAGAGTAATTGTAGAAGCGCCCGCATGACCGGCTGGAGTACAGCGCGAGATACGTTGGTCGCCAGGAGCAAAACGATGATCAGCATTCCATATCGCTCCAGCTTGGCGAACGCCACCGCGAGGCGCATCGGCAGAAGCCCTGTGGCGACCCGACCTCCGTCGAGTGGCGGCACCGGCAGCATGTTGAAAACCGCCAGTCCGACATTCATCAGAACACTGCGAAGCGACATCTGCACCAGGAAGCCTTGCTCCAACAGGGGAAGCCCCGGATCAATAGAGGCGTGAAGCACCACGGCGCTGAGCATCGCCAGGAGCAGATTCGTGGCGGGTCCGGCTGCGGCGACCAGAACCATGTCACGCTTGGGCGAACGTAGCCGTCCGAAGTGGACCGGCACGGGACGCGCCCAGCCGAACAGAAACGGTGCACCGGACAGCAGGAGCATGAGCGGAATGAACACCGTACCGATCGGATCGATGTGCGGGATCGGGTTGAGTGTCAGTCGTCCCGCCTCCTTCGCCGTTGGATCACCCAGGCGATACGCCACCCAACCGTGCGCTACTTCGTGCAGAATGATGGCGAGTAGAACGGGCAGGGCCCACACCGCGATGCTTCGGATGAGATCTGGATCCACGGCGACTGGCTAGCAGAATCGGACGTCGGCACAAACCGCGTTCGAGCGACGGCGGACTGGTGGGGAGAAGAGGGCCGAGGGCGTTTGCCCCGGCCCTCCTGGAAAGCAGGCAGAAGATGCTGGCGGGCGCTGCTTACCATCCCAACCAGCCGTGTGGGTTGATGCGGACGAACGCGCCGACCTTGATCCCGAGGCCTCCGATCTGTTGCCCGATGGCCTGCCCGTTGAGCACCGCCCATCGGCCAAGCTTGACGTAGCTCGCCGCCGTGACGCTGCCATTGATTGTGCTGTAAGCGGCAACCTTGACTGCACCGTCGGTCACGAAGATCACCTGATCGGGGTCGAGATCGGCAAGACTGATGTTCGAGCGGTACTTGAGCCAGAGCACCCCGTGAACACGGACAATGACACGTTCGGTGCTACCCGGCACTCCCTGGATCAACAGGGTTCCGCGCTTTTTCACTGTGATCGAAGGAACGTCGATGACCTCGGTACCAGCTCCCACCGTGATCGTGGTCACCCCCCGGGCAGGCACCACCACGGGTGCCGAAAACGTCTGCGTCGCCGGCAGTGCGGTAAGGACCGCGCGGCGGGTGGCAACCAGCCCGCTGGCGATCCGGCAATCGGCGAGAAGGGGAGATGTGCCGGTGCTATCGAGAATCCCGACTGTGGCCACTTCCGGATGGCGGACTTCACCGCCGCCCGTTGCGGCGGTCCCGGTGACAACGTTCAGGTGTTTGAAGCGTAAGGCGTATCGCGCGTCCGAAAGGGCCATCGTGTCGGAGTACTGTTCGGCATAATTGCGGAAAGCGACGTTGTCGCTACAGACCCGGCCCGCAGTTTCACTCTCGTGGCCGAGAATGGCAGTGACTGATGGAGCCGCCGGCTCTGGCCAGCGCAGGATCGAATAGCCACGAGGACATTTCGCCAGATCTCCATCTGGATGCGAGCAGGCGCCGGCGCCGTCACAGATGTCGAGGGTGCACACGAGGTCGTCCGGCGTACAGGCCGTGCCGGCTGGGACGAAGCAGTTGTCGTTTACCTCGTCACATGTGTTGTTGTTGCACTCGGGTCCGCTGGGGCACGGGTCGCCTGCGTGCTGCGTGCATTGGCCATTCTTGCAGGTGTCGGGCCCATTGCAGAACAGGCTGTCCGTACACGGGAAGCCGTCCGGTTTTCCGGCACAATCGGGGGTTGGTGTAGGGGTATTCGTGGATGTGCGCGTTGGCGTTGTCGTTGGGGTGATCGTCGGGGTGTTCGTCAAAGTGGGCGTTGCCGTTGCGGTGTGCGTGGCGGTTATGGTGGCACTTGGTGTCGGTGTCAGGGTTGGACACTCCAAGATGATCGTTTCAAGGACTCCTTGAATGTCTGCCGCCGTCGGAGCAATCAAAAAGTGATCTCCGTCGGAATTCTCCGCTGCGGCGCTGGCCTGATCATCGGCTGAACCCGGTTTATGCGAGTTGTAAGGCGGCGGAGGGATCACGTTACCGGTGGCGATGGCTGCCAGCAATTCGTGCCCGGCGAAGCCGGCCGGATCATTGCCGTAGTGGATGGTGTAGATCTCTTTGCCCGCCAATTTTGCGGCGTCACTCGCGTTGAGCGCAGCGTTTTTCGGATCCGGCCCTGGCTCGTTCGGGTCGCCGTCCGAGATGAGGATCAGTATCCGGGTCGGAGAGGTGCCGTTCGCGAGTTCGTTTTGTCCAACCGAGATGGCATCCGCGAGATTGGTTCCAACCGAACTATTACTGGCCGTGGCCAGGTCGATAGCGGCGTAGAGGTCGCCGTCTTGCGCGCCGTCATCGTCACCGTATTGGTTGGTCATCGAGCGGATGATGAACGCCTCGACGCCGCCGTTCTGCTGATCACCGAACGCTCCGATACCGACGCGCGGCGGAGACGAGGCGGCGCCGAGAAGGTTCAGAAAGTTTTTCGCTGCGATCCGTTCCGCCGCTAAGGCGGAGGCGGACATGCTTCCCGTGCGATCGAGCATCAAGACGAAATCGGCGCCGCAATTTGGTACTTCGACCGTGCGTGGCTGTGTGATGGCAAAACCGATGCCGGCTGGCTGGGCCGCGATGAACAGCATCAGCACTGACAGCCAGAGGGCGCTGTGGGCTGGTCCTCGATCAACCCGTTGGAGTTCCGTCGTGGTGACGGGTGTGCGTTTCTGTCGATGTCTCGCCGTGCCTTTTCCCAGGAACATAGATTCTCCTCGCTCTGCCCCCCTTTGACAGTGCAAATTTGCAGCGACGCCGAACGCGGAACCGCCGGAAGAAGGATGTTAGAAAAAAGGAGGCTGAGCCAGGGGATTTTGAGTTGAGAGAACGGCGTGTGTGGGACAAGCGGGAGAACGTGTCGCAGGCAAATCTCAAGCCATTGAAATTCCAGTAGATTCGTTCTGGTATAGAGTGAGTGTTGCGGCCGAAAAACTCCTTGTCCGCAGCCAGCCGGAAAATCACGCTACTTTTGCCGTAGGGGCAGTTCGACGAACCGACACATCAACCTTACAGATGCTCCAGACGCCTGTAGTTGTGGCGTAGCACCATGATTCTGAAGAAGATCCGTGAAGACAACGGATGTGTCTGCGGCGGGTTCTTTCAAACCACCGTAACGACCACGCGGCGCTCGCGTGGACCGTCCAACTCGACCAGCATGATTGCCTGCCAGGTTCCCAAAACGAGTCGTTGCCGCCGGATGGGGATGGTCTCGCCCGGCCCGAGAATGGCGGCCTTGATATGTGCCGCAGCGTTGCCGTCGACACGATCATGACGCCACACGCCCTGGGGAATCAACTGATCGAGCGCATCGAGCGTGTCCTCGCAGACATTCGGATCGTCATTCTCGTTGATGACGATTGCCGCTGTCGCGTGGGTCACGAACACGGAGCAAAGCCCTTCACTCACAGCAGATCGACTGACAAACTCCGAAACCTGCTGCGTTATGTCGAGCATTTCGTACTTGCGCTGGCTGCGGACGTGAAATTCGCCCTGTTTGGTTGGGGCATCAGACACAATCACTTCACCCTGGCACCAGAAGATACCGGTTTTTCGGGGGTTACGAAGGCCAGGCGCCCCTCGCTGTCGGAAGCGGCCAGCAGCATTCCCTGACTCTCGACACCACGTAGCGTCGCGGGCTGCAGGTTGGCGACGACAACGATCTGCCGGCCGATCAGGGCTGCCGGTTCATAGTGGGCACGGATTCCCGCTACGAGTTGCCGCTTTTCCTCGCCCAGGTCGACCTGCAAGACAAGGAGCCGATCCGCATTTGGATGCGGCTCAGCCGCCAGGATAGTCGCCACACGAAACTCGATCTTACCGAACTCGTCGATGGTCACCATGCAGGGATTCCCCTTAGCGGGGAACCCGTTTGGGATGCAAATCGATGAGACAGACCTCGCCGGCACTTCACATCCGAGACGGCATACATAACTAGCTGAAAACACAGATGTTTTTTTGAATTCTCCAAGGTGGGTGTCCATGTCCGTTCGTGGACATCCACCCGGGTACCCAGCCAAAGTGGATGTCCATGCCCCGTCCATGCCCCGGGACGCCTGGGGTAGCTCTGGGCGTCGGATGCAAATGGCCGGAACCGGTTTGGATCTGCAGACCGTTCAAGGTCGGCCGAATACGTGACTCGTGCCGCCTGCCTTCTTCAACCCCGCGGGTGGTATTTCTTGTGTACCGAACGCAGGCGCTCCGATGCCACGTGTGTATAGATCTGCGTCGTGCCGATATCGGCATGGCCGAGCATCATCTGTACGGAACGCAGATCTGCACCACCTTCCACGAGATGGGTCGCAAATGCGTGTCGCAGGGTGTGCGGACTCACAGGACCTTTCACTGCCGCCCGGCGCACCGCCAGGGTCAGCCGCCGCGCCACATTGGTCCGGTGTAGCCGCTTGCCGCTGCGGCTGACGAAAACATACGGACTTGCCTTCCGGCCCATCAGTCTCGGCCGTGTGTCCCGCAGATATCGCGCAAGCCGTTCGATGGCCCGCCTGCCGATCGGCACCGCGCGCTCCTTGCTCCCTTTACCAACCACCGTGAGAAACCCTGCCTCGAGATTCACTTGAATCAACCGCAAAGAGGCCACCTCCGAAACGCGCAGGCCACAGGAATAGGTCAATTCGATCAGCGCCATATCACGCTGCAACAACGGATTCTGGTCCTCCCCCACCTCGAGGATCTGTTCGATGTCCCTCTGTGGCAGCGATCGTGGCAATCGCCGGCCCAGACGCGGTGGACGTAATTCGCGTGCGGGATTGTCGTCGATTCGTTCCTCCCGTGTCAGAAAAGCGCACAAACCTCGCACCGCAGAAAGCATTCGTGCTCGCGAACGTGCGGACAACCCACGTGCCTGTAGAGCATCGAGAAAGGTCGTCAGATCATCCTGGCAGAGTTGACCCACGCCGGTTGTGCCGCGCTCGCCGAGGTGATCGAGAAAGGCCGCGAGATCACGCCCATACGCTGCCAGTGTATTGACCGCCAATCCCCTCTCGGTGGCAAGATAATTGAGAAAATCGTCGGCCGCATGATCGACTTCCGTACCGTCCAATCGCCTCCCATGCTTCAATTCGTCACCCACGTGGAATCCTCACCGAGATCGTCACCCCTTCACGCCGGGATTGCCGCTGTCTCTGCCTCCTGCGAGTCGGTCGTAAGCAGACAGGAGGAGAGCTCCTGTTCGATCTCCTGCAACCGCGCCGGGTCCTCGATCTTTTGCCCATTTTCCTCTGTCACGTAGAACACGTCCAACACCTGGTCGACGTTGGTGGTGATCTTGGCAATGTGGATCGACAGGCCCAGCCGGTAGAGTGTGTTGGTGATCGTGAAGAGCAGACCCACGCGGTCCTGCGTGTAGACGTCAAGTACCGTCAGGCTCTTGGATACGTCGTTGTCAATCTCGATCTTCGTTGGTACGCGCGGCGTCCATTTTCTGGCAAGCGACGAGGTCGGTTGCGCACGGGCAACCAGCCTTTCTACATCCACCTGTTGTATGAGTACTTCTTGGAGAGCCGTCATCACACGTTCCCAACGCTCCGGACGCATTACCACCTCAGGTGTTTCTCCGTGCGAGATCCGAAACACGTCGAGTGCCATCCCCGATGCGCTCGTGTTGATGGCCGCCGTGAGAATGTTCATACCGTGCGCCAGCAGGACACCGGCAATCTTCGAGAAAAGCCCGGGCTGGTCCGCAGTCAGAATGGTGAATTCACTGAACTCACTCTCAGGGATGTGTTTCACATCGGCTACGAGAGAACCGTCTCGATAGCGCCGTATCATCGCAAGATGATGGGGAATCGTTTCCTCTGGCGTGCTGAGGAAATAGCGGTCGGGCATCTCTGCCAGGAAGCGCTCCAACACTTCCGCCGGTACCGTGTCTCCAGCCGCTTTGGCGACGCGAGAACGAATTCGTTCCGCCCGCTCGATCTGATCTTCCTCGATGAATTCTTCCCGTTCGAAGATCTCGGCTGTGCGCAAGTAAAGTTCCCCGAGCAACATGTCCTGCCAACTGTTCCAGACCCGCGGGCCAACGGCACGCATGTCGGCGAAGGTGAGTAGATAGAGCTTCTTCAGATTGTCGAGAGTCCCCACACGCCGCGCGAAATCAATGAGAAGGCGCGGGTCCTGGATATCGCGCCGCTGCGCCAGATGAGACATGTTGAGATGTTGGGCCACCAGGAACTTGAGCTGTGCGGCGTCATCCGGATTGAGGGCAAAACGGCCGGAGATCGCATCACACATACGCGCGCCGCGTTCGGAGTGGCCACCGCCACGCCCTTTGCCAATATCGTGCAGCAAGATGGCCAACAGCAGCAATTCGATATTGCCAGCGTCGCGGACGACGTGCGTCAGGAGCGGCGCGATCTGTTTGTGCGCTCCCGCACGCAGCAATTCGAGCTCACGCACGGCCCGTAGCGAGTGCTCGTCGACCGTATAGATATGGTAGAGATCGTGCAGCACCATGCAGGTAACCGCATCGAATTCCGGCAAGAGGGCACCCAATACGCCGGCACGGTGCATGTCGCGCAGCGTTTCATAGACATTTTTGCCACCGAGGATCTGAAAGAACGCCTCGACTGTGGCGGGATTGCGTCGTTGGAGATCGTCCATGAGTTCGAGAGAGGCCCGCATGAGCCGCTTCGATGTGTTGGAGAGGGCTACACCGTGACGCTGCGCGTCGAGGAACAGTCGCACCAGGTTGCTGGGATCATCGCGCAGCAGATCCACGCCCGAGATGATCAGAAAGCCGTCGGAGATCTTGACGCCTGGCCGGATTTCGCGCACCCGGGATCGACCGAGGGGGAAATACGATCGCTTCCGTTGCGTACACCGTTCGATGATCTCATCGGCAAACCGGTTGATGGTCGCAGCGTTGAGATAATACGTCCGCATGAAGTGTTCGACTCCCTTCAAATGCGGCGTATCCTCGAAGCCGAGCAGCGGTGTCAGGCGTTCCTGATATTCAAAGGTGAGCTGGTCCTGACGCTGTCCCGAGAGAAAGTGCAAGGAATTGCGTACTCGGAAGAGGAAGTCGCGCGCCGCATCGATTTCTTGCCGTTCGCGCTCGGTGATGACACTCTTTTGAACCAGCTCTGCGACGCTGTTCGTACTGAACTTCACCTTCGCCATCCACATCGCGGTGTGCAGATCGCGTAGGCCGCCTTCTCCCTCCTTGAGCTGGGGTTCGAGCAGATACACCGAATCGCCATAGCGCCGGTGCCGTTCGCTGTTTTCCGCCAGTTTCTCGCTGAAGAAACGCTCGGCATTGCGCTTGAGGACCTCGCTGTTCATGCGCCGGGCGAACTCCGCATAGAGTGCTTCGTCGCCACAGAGGTAACGCGCATCCAGGAGTGACGTTTTGACCTTGAAGTCCTGCCCGGCGAGCCGCACACACTCCCGCACGTTGCGCATGGCGTTGCCAACGCTGAGGCGAGTGTCCCACAGTGTGTAGAGGATGCGCTCGGCAACGTTCTCAATGTAGGGCTCGCGTTTGTGTGAATACAGGAACAGCAGATCGATGTCGGAGTGCGGATTCAGCTCGGCTCGACCGTAACCGCCCTGTGCCACGATCGTGCAACCCTGGTCGAGACGCGAAAAACGCTGCGCATATTCTTCGCTGGCCGCGTCGAACAGGGTTCGCACGAGATGATCCATCACAGCGGTGTACGCCTTGACCACGGCGGTTCCCGACGCCCCCTGTGTGTGCCACACGAAGAGTCGCTGGCGCGCTGTGTCGAGGTAGTCGCGAGCGCCGAGATCCCAGTCGTCACCCAATACCAGAGTGGGCGGTACGGGAGGGCTGGAATTCAGGTCATGTACGGTGTCCGGTTCGTCATTCATGGCGCTTCTGTCGGCCGCGTATTCTCCATGGGTCCCCAGGTGCTGCGCAAGAGACAGCCCATTCCTACCCCTGCGACATCGCTGAACTCGTTGGGTCGAAGTCTCACTTCTCTTGCGCAATAGTTCGAGGCTTTCCGCCTGTGATCTATCTCGAACCCTCCCGTCTTGCAGCCTGGACCAGTACATGCAGCCGTGTGAGGGCTTCCAACGGTGTCATCTGATCGATGTCGATTGCAGCCAATTCGTCGCGCAGTTTGTCGGCGGGCACCGTGAAGAGGGCGAGTTGCGCTGCTGGTTGGGTTCCACTCCGTGCCAGACGAGGTTGGCCAGCGGCATCGAGTTCTCCGGCTTCGAGATTGCGGAGAATCTCTTTTGCGCGATCGATCACGGGTTGTGGGACACCTGCAAGACGCGCCACCTGGATTCCATAACTCTGGCTCGCCGGTCCCGGTACGATGCGCCGCAAAAACACCACATCGCCTTTCCATTCGCGTACAGCAGCAGAACAATTTTCGATCCGCGCATGCAGGCGCGCCAGATCGGTCAGCTCGTGGTAGTGCGTGGCGAACAGCACCAGGGGTCGAGTCTCCGCTTCATGCAGATGCTCGGCAACCGCCCATGCGATGGAAATGCCATCGAAGGTGCTCGTCCCGCGCCCGATCTCATCGAGAACCACGAGGCTGCGATGGGTCAGATGCGAGAGGATATCGGCCGTTTCCTTCATCTCGACCATAAAAGTCGATTCGCCTCCCGCCAGATTGTCCGATGCGCCGACGCGCGTGAAAAGGCGATCTACAATACCGATCTCTGCCGCGGAAGCGGGCACGAAGCTGCCCAATTGCGCCATCAAGGTGATCAGCGCGACCTGTCGCAGATAGGTCGACTTCCCAGCCATGTTGGGCCCGGTGATGGTGAAAATCTGCGGGCCGCCTGCGTCGAGGACACAATCGTTCGGAACGAACCCGCTACGCCCGGCCATCGCTTCGACCACCGGATGACGTCCGTCGCGGATGACCAGCCGGCGTTCGTGCGTCAGTCGCGGCCGTACGTACTGCCGTTTCTCCGCCACGGTCGCCAGCGCGCCGAACACATCGAGCCGGGCCAGCGCCGCGGCCGTCCTGCCGATACGTGATTGCTCCAACGCAACTGCTTCGACGAGTTCAGCGAAGCGCTCGATCTCTCGCTTGCGCAATCTCTCCTCGGCGCCGACGACTTTCGCCTCGTATTCTTCGAGTTGAGGTGTGACGAATCGTTCGGCGTTGACCGTCGTCTGCTTGCGGCGGTAATCGTCCGGCACGAGTGGAAGGTTCGGCCGGGTGACTTCGATGTAGTACCCGAAAACGTTGTTGAAGCGCACCTTCAACGATGCAATGCCGGTGCGCTGCCGTTCCGCCGTTTCCAGCTCGCTGATGAACTGCTTGCCGGTCCGCGATAGGCCACGCAACTCATCGATTTCGGGATCAAAGCCATCCCGGATGACATTTCCATTGGCCGCGGTCAGCGGAGGATCGTCCGCAAGGGTCCGTTGGATACGGATGGTAACTTCGGGCAGGGAGTCCAACTCCGAGGCACAGGCAGCGAGCAATGCGGCAGGAGTCTCCTGCAATGCCGCGTGCAACCGAGCGACGCGTTCGAGTGTCACCGCCAGTCCGGCCAGATCGCGTGGTGTGACGCGGCCGGCGCTCAGACGCCCGTTGAGCCGTTCCAGATCACCGATGTGTTTCAATTCTGCGGCAAGCGTTTGACGCCAGGTATGCTGGTCACGCAAGGACTCCACAGCGTCGAGCCGCGCAGCGATAGCCTCGGAATCGGCCAGAGGCGCCAGCAACCACTGTCTCAGGAGACGTCCGCCCATTGGCGTCAGTGTTTCATCGAGTACCCAGAGCAGGGAGCCACGTCTCTCTCCTCGCAGCGTCGAGAGCAGCTCCAGGTTTCGCCGTGTTGCCTGATCGAGATGAAGTCGATCCGTGCCCCCACGCAACTCGGGTAGCCGCAGGTGCTCCAGGCTGGAACGATGGGTTTGGCCGAGATACCAGAGCAAGGCACCGATGGCCGCATGGCCCGCCACTTCCCCAGGATCAGCCCCCCGTTCGTTCAGCCAGGCAGTGGTCCGTTGCGGGTCGAAGTGCTGGCCTTCCAGACGATTCACAAGCGTGTTCGAAAGAACCGCCTCGATCCGAGCCAGAAGGTCCCCTTCCTCACTGCAGGCGAGGAGTTCGCGTGGCTGCAGACGGGCCAGTTCGTCGGCCGTGATTTCGATATCCCTGGTCAGGCTGACGTTGAGTTCACCCGTGGAGAGATCGACTGCCGCAACGCTCCAGGTCTTGTCATCACGGGCTACAGCCGCCAGATAGTTGGGCTCCTTCGGATCGAGACACTCCTCTTCGGTGACGGTGCCGGGCGTGATCACACGCACCACCGCCCGTTCCACAATGCCTTTGGCAAGCGCCGGGTCCTGCATCTGCTCGCAAATGGCAACCTTCAACCCGGCGGCCAGCAGTTTTGCCACGTACGCCTGCACCGCGAAGTGAGGCACACCGCACATGGGAATGGGTGTCTCGTCCTTCTTGCTGCGTGTGGTGAGCGCGACATCCAGGATGGGCGCCGCCTTCTCCGCGTCTTCGAAAAACATCTCGTAAAAGTCGCCGAGGCGAAAGAACAGCAAAGCGTCGGGGTGCTCGCTCTTGGCCCGCACGTACTGCTCCATCATCGGTGTCAGCTTGACGCTTCCCGCCGCCATGGGCGCGGATCTTCGCATTGCGTCTTCGGAGCGGCAACGGTGCGAGAGACGGTGGATCCGGTCAGACGCGCTTGCGCTTTTTTCCCAGATAATCGACCAGCAGATAGCGGCCCAGATGATTCGGCCCGGTGTAGAAAGCTCGTCCCTTGTTGATGCATGTCATCCGTTCGACGAAGCTACGCAGACTCGGACTATCGTCGAGCATGAAGGTGTTGATCGTGATCTCCTTGCGGGTGACCCGTTCGACTTCACGCAAGGTTTCCCTGGCGGCCCGTGTGCTGATGCCGCCGAAGGACAGTGGCCACTCGCAATACAGACGACCGCGCGAGAAATAGGCCGTCGGCTGGCCGTCGGTGATGACGATGATGTGTCGATTGGCGTTGGGATGTTTGTCGAGGAGACGAGTCGCCAAATGCAGGCCGTCCTGGAGATTCGTGAACGGCTCGCCCACATTCCAACTCGCCTCAGGAAGATCCTTGATCTTCAGTTCCACGGCACGGGTATAGAATCCGACAAGACCAAAGTAGTCCCTCGGATAGCGCGTCCGGATCAGCGCCTCGAGCGCAAGAGCCACCTTCTTGGCTGCAGCAAATCGCCCTTCCCAACTCATGGACCAGCTCATGTCGAGCAGGAGCACGGTGGAGGTCGTGGCGCTGAAGTCGGCGGTGTACACTTCCAGATCATCCGGCGCGATCTGCAAGGGTGTGCCCGGTCGCCGTGCCACCGCTTTCTTGAGTGTGGCCACGAGATCGAGAGTCATCGGGTCCCCATAGTTGTACGGGCGCGTCTGTTCGGGTCGCACGTTCGTCATGCCGCGGTGATCCGTCTGATGGGCGCCAGGCCGGGTACGCAGCAGCCCCTGATAGATGTCACGCAAGGCAAGCTGGCCGAGACGCCGGACTCCCTTGGGCGAGAGCTGCAGGTGAGTCCCTTTCGATACGACATAGCCCGCCTGCTGGAGCGCCAGCATCATTTCCTTCAACTGAGCAAAACTCCGGGCAGATTGTTCTCCGAGGAGATCACCCAGGGTGTCCGTGTTGATGCTGGCCAGACCGCCGCTCATCAACTGCTCTTCGAGCTGCTTGAGACGCATGATCTGCTGCATCGCCTCGAGCGCCTCCGAATAGTCGAGTGACTTCGGTCCTTGAAACTGGTCCCCATGCTGGCGCATGAAGTTGTCGAGATCACGGATGTTATCGAGCTCCTCCAGCAGATTCTCGAAGTCGCGTTGTGCGTCCTCGTCCTCGAATTCGTACTGCCGCAACTGATCGAGCGCGTCGGGCAGTGACTGCGGAAGACGATCAAGAAATTCTTGTTTCTCCTTTGCCCCCTCCGCGTCTCTGCCACCCTGTTGTTCGAGGGCATCGCGTTCGAGATCGAGCAACTCGTCCAAACGTTGCCGTATCTCGTCGAGGGCGTGATCGAAATTGATGCTTTGCTGCTGCTGGCGGAGCTCCTTGCGCAGTTCGTCGAGAAAATCGTCGACGCCGGGGATCTGGAGATCGTCCCACTCCGCGCCGTGGCGCATGAGCCAGTCGAGTGCTTGCTGCAGATCGTCGGTGTAGGAAAGATACTCGGCCAGTTTTGCGAAAGCGCGCTCCGGATTCAGGCGCACACGTTGTGAGCCGTCCCATTCCGTGTAGCGGACAACGACCATGACTCAGCCGCGGTACGTGAAGCGGCCTCCCTCGCGGTTCTTGTTGAGCTTCTGGTGCAGGTGCAGCCCTTCCAGGATGAATTCGGTGGCGGCAGCGATATAGGCTGGACTCTCGACAACGCCGAGTGCCGCGACGGCATTCTGCAGATCGGGGATGGCCTGCAATCCTTCGAGATACTCCTCGGCCCGCATGCGGTCCGACACTTCCACGCCCCCACCTTGCTCGAACCAGGTGACGATACCGCGCAGAGTTTCGAGCTGGCAGCGTTCGTCGAAAACTCTGAGGACAGCGCGATTCACCAGACCCTCGAAGATCTCGCCACCTTCTCGTTCGTCCCCCATGGAATCGATTTCGATTTTCCCCGAGGTCGATGCCAGCAAGGCGTACAGATCGCTCGGTCGTGGCACAATATCCGACTCACCGTTGCGAACGGCTCGTTTTTCGGCGTTGCTCAGCAGGCTCTCATAGTTGTTGATCGAGGTTCGTACGCTGACGCCAGAAGACTGGTTGATCTCGTTGCTGGCACGTGCCTCGAACGTGATGTGCGCCACGATTTCTTTCATGAAATCCGGCACCGCAATCCTCCGCAGGTCATCGGAGAGAAACGCCACTTCCTGTTCCATGATGGCGATTTCTTCCTGGAGCGAGCGCGGATAGTGCGTACGAATCTGCACGTCGAAACGGTCTTTCAATGGCGTGATGATGCGTCCACGATTCGTGTAATCCTCGGGGTTGGCGCTGGCGACGATGACGATGTCGAGAGGCAGCCGGATCTTGTAGCCTTTGATCTGGACATCCTTCTCTTCCATCAGGTTGAACAGGCCGACCTGAACTTTCTCGGTCAGATCCGGCAGTTCGTTGATGGCGAAAATGCCGCGATGGGTGCGTGGGATGATCCCAAAGTGGATGGTGTCCTCATCGGCGAGGTAACGCCCTTCGGCGACCTTTACAGGATCGATCTCGCCGATCAGATCGGCGATGGTCACGTCGGGTGTAGCCAGTTTCTCCCCATATCGGTGGTCGGTGCCAATCCAGGTCACGGGCAGATCGTCGCCGAGCTCGGCCAGCCGTTCGCGACAGTTCTTGCAGATGGGGTTGAAAGGATTGTCGTTGATCGGACAGCCGGTCACCACTGGGATGGCTGGATCGAGGAGTGAGACCAGCGAACGAATCAGGCGTGTTTTGGCCTGACCGCGTTCCCCGAGGAAGACCATGTGATGTCCGGCGAGGATGGCGTTTTCGACCTCCGGGATGACGGTGTCGTCGAAGCCGATGATTCCGGGCAGGATTCGGTCGCCGCGGGCCAGACGTTCAAGCAGATTGCGCCGCATTTCCCGGCGTACGGAAACGACTTCGTACCCGCTCTTTTTCAGTTCTCCGAGCGTGCGTGCTTCGTGCATGGGGCGAATCCTCTCCGTCGAAGTGTGCGGAGTATATGAGCAGGGTGCGATACGAGCAACGCGGGATATCAATCCGCGGCCTGGGATCGCGCTTCGAACTCGGCAAATAGGGGTCGAAGTTTGTCCCAGGTCTGCTCGAGATGCTCCGGCATGACTCGGGCGCCGGCCAGAATGGGCATGAAATTGGTATCGCCATTCCACCGGGGCACGACGTGCCAGTGCATGTGATCGGCGATTCCAGCACCTGCCGCCACGCCGAGATTGATACCGATGTTGAACCCGTCGGGCCGATAGATGTCGTTCAGGATCTGGGTTGTCTCCTGCACGGCGCACATCACATCTTGCAGGATTTCACCGGGTAAGGCGATGAAATCCGCCGAGTGCAGGCGTGGAGCCACCATGAGGTGGACACTGGAGTAGGGAAAACGGTTGAGCATGACGACGGCCGGACGACTCGCCAGCCGTAGATGTGCACGCGCTCCGTCCTCGGCGGCATCTCGCGCATTGCAGAAGATGCAGCCGGGAGTTTTGGGGGCGGCAATGTAGGCACCGCGCCACGGCGCCCACAAGACGTCCGTCCGGTTACTCACCGTCAGCCGAGGGTGCAACCGCCTGGCCGTCGACGCGCAGGCGTAGTTCCTTGCCCACCTTGAAGAAAGGAACGCGTTTGGCCGAGACGGAGACGGTATGGCCCGTCTTCGGATTTCTTCCTTCGCGAGCACGCCGATTCTTCACGACGAAGCTGCCGAAGCCGCGAATCTCGATGCGTTCGTTCCGTTTCAGGGCTTCAGCCATGCTGGCGAAGATGGTGTTGACCATGACCTCGGCCTCGCGCCGGGAGTAGCGTGGATGAAGTCTTGTGAGTTCTTCAATCAACGCACGTTTGGTCATGGCCACCCCGTTATTCTTTGTCTTTGTCACGGTCAAGCCGCAGAGCGTCGCCCAGGACATCCTGCAGCGAAAACCGGGCGCGATCCTGATCCTGCTGCATATAGGTCTCCATCTCCTGGCGTTCTTCGGTACGCCGCAACGCCTTGATGCTGAGACCGATCTTGCGCTCTTTCGTATCGACCTGCGTGATTTCGGCTTCCACCTCTTGCCCCGGCTGGAACAACTGCTGCGGTTTGTCGATGCGCTCGTTGCTCAATTGCGAGACGTGGATGAGGCCTTCGATACCTTCCTCGAGTTCGACGAAGACTCCGAAGTCGGTGACGGTAGTCACTTTGCCATGCGTGCGGCTGCCCACCGGATAGCGCTGTTGCATGGTTGCCCATGGATCGTCGGACAGTTGCTTCACACCCAGGGCAACGCGCTCGTTTTCGACGTCGATCGACAGGACGACCGCCTCCAGGGTGTCCCCCTTCTTGTAGATTTCCGAGGGATGTTTCACCTTCTTGGTCCAGTGCATGTCGGAGATGTGCACCAGGCCGTCGATACCCTCTTCGATACCGACGAACACACCGAAATCGGTGAGATGTTTCACCGCTCCGGTGACGCGTGAGCCGATGGGATGATTGATGCGCAGCAACTCCCATGGGTTCGGTGCGGCTTGCTTCAGACCGAGCGAAATGCGGCGATTGGTCGGATCGACATCGAGGACGACGACGTCGACCTCCTGGCCGATTTCCAGCACCTTCGACGGATGCGTGACGCGCTTCGTCCATGACATTTCCGAAACGTGCACCAACCCCTCGATTCCGGGCTCGAGTTCGATGAATGCCCCGTAGTCGGCGAGGCTGACCACCTTCCCATGCACGCGCGCTCCGATCGGAAACCGATCCGCCACTTCACCCCACGGATCGGGCATGATCTGCTTCATGCCGAGGGAGACGCGTCCGCGCTCGGGGTCGTACTTGAGCACGACGACTTTCACGTGCGCACCCACCTGAACCATATCGGAAGGGCGGCTCACGCGGCCCCAGGACATGTCGGTCACATGCAACAGACCATCGATCCCCCCGAGATCGACGAACGCACCGTAATCGGTGATGTTTTTCACCACGCCTTCGAGGATGATTCCTTCCTCGAGGACCTTCATCGTCTCTTCCTTCAGTTGTTCACGCTCGCGTTCGAGTACGTTGCGGCGCGAGACGACAACATTGCCACGGGCTCGGTTGAATTTCAGAATCTCGAACTGGGCGCGCATCCCCATGTACTTGTCGAGATTACGAGGGGGGCGAATGTCGGCATGCGAACCCGGCAGGAATGCAGGCACTCCCACATCGACTTTCAGGCCGCCTTTGACCTTGCCGACGACGAGACCTTCCACGGTCTGTCCGTTGTTGAATGCCTCTTCGATGTCGCGCCAGGCACGGAACTGTTCCGCTTTCATGCGCGAAAGGTGCACGCCGCCCTGCTCGTTGTCGGCGCCATCGAAGTATACTTCGATCTCGTCACCCGGCTGCACCTCGATGGTGCCTTCGCGGTCGGTGAATTCCTCGATCGGAATGAGGCCTTCAGACTTGAAGCCAATGTCGACGGTGACGAAGCTGGGCGAGACGTGCACAACGCGGCCTCGAACGACTTCTCCCGGCTTTGGCGCCTTCAGACTCTGTTCGAAGAGCGCACCAAAGTCGTTCTCACCGCTAGGCGCGGCGGCGTCTCTTGCTTGTTCCATGTGGATGTAACCCCCTGGGGATGAGCTCGCGCTCTTCATATCGCCGTGATTATTGGCTTTCAAGCGCGGCGGATCTTGCTGCGACGATGTCGTGCAGTGTGCGCACTACGTTGTCGATACTCATCGTCGTTGTGTCCAATACGATTGCGTCTTCGGCCGGACGAAGCGGTGAATGTTGGCGGTTGCGATCACGCGCGTCACGTTCCGCGATCTCGCGTTCCATCTGTTCGAGTTCCTTTTCCGTGACGACTTGATGGAGTTCCGACGCGCGCCGCCGAGCGCGCTCGCGCGGCGATGCATCGAGGAACCCTTTTACCGGAGCATCGGGAAACACGACCGTGCCGATATCGCGCCCTTCCATGACCACACCGCCCGCTGCGCCCAATGCGCGTTGCATCGCTACGAGCCGCTCGCGCACCACGGGCACGGTCGACGTCTTCGAGGCCCATTGCGCCGCTTCCGGTGTACGGATTTCATCGGTGAGGTCACGGCCGCCGGCAAGCACATGCACCCGTCCGTCGTCGTGTTCCTTGAACTCGATTGTCGTACGATCACAGAGCGCGGCGAGCGCCGCACTGTCGCTGAGGGGAATGGATTGTTCCGCTGCCAAAATACCGATGACGCGATACATCGCGCCTGTGTCTACGTAGCGATAGTTCAACCGTTGTGCCAGCCGCCGGCTCACCGTGCTTTTGCCAGCACCGGCCGGACCATCGATCGCCACCACGATTTTCATCGGCGTAGGCTCTCCAGACGTTGGAAGAAATCGGGAAACGTCTTACGCACACACTGCGGATCACGGATTCCAATACCTTTTGTGCGCAAGCCGACCAGCGACAGGCTCATGGCGATACGATGATCGTCGTAGGTGTCGACGTCCCCGGCCTGCGGCTGGCCTGGATGAATGGTGATGCCATCCGCCCACTCTTCGGTGCGTACTCCCAGCCGGCGCAACTCGGTGCTCATCGCACGCAGCCGGTCGCTTTCCTGCAGCCGCAGGTGCGCCACGTTGCGGATCGTCACCGGCGCATCGGCAAACGGCGCGATGGCCGCCAGAGTGGGCGCTGTATCAGAGATGGCGTTCATGTCGATGTCGATGCCGTGCAATGCGCCAGTCCCACGCACTTCGATGAAATCGGTGCCCCGATCGACGTGTGCCCCCATCTGCTCGAGCACGCCGGCGAAACGCACATCGCCCTGCAGAGAATTCGTTCCCAGCCCTGTGATGCGCACCCGTCCACCCGTCAAGGCTGCCGCCGCCCAGAAGTAGTGCGCTGCGGAAGCGTCAGGCTCGATGGTATAGTCGCGCGCCTGATAGCGCTGGGGTTCGATGACATAGTGGCGATAGCCGTCGCGCTGCACGAACACTCCGAAGTCCTGCATGACAGAGAGGGTCATGTCGATATACGGGAGTGCGATCATCTCTCCTTTCACTTGAAGCGTCACCGGCCCCCGGGCGTACGGCGCAACTTGCAACACAGCGGAAAGGAACTGGCTGCTCCGGGTCGCCTGGATCGTTGCAAGTCCTCCGTTGAGTCCACAGCCGCGCACTCGCACGGGGGGACCACCCAGCGGTGTTTCGCTTTGCACGTCGGCGCCGAGCTGGCGCAGCGCGTCGAACAGCTCCGCGATGGGCCGTTGCCGCATGCGTTCCGTACCGTCGATCCGGTACTCGCCGTGTCCGAGGCACAACGCAGCAACGAGAAATCGCATGGCTGTCCCCGCATTGCCGGCAAACAGTTCCGCGCGAGGCGCGGGGATGTTTCCGCCTTTACCCTGAACATGGAAGAGTGTGGCCGCCGCGTCTTCCGTCACGTCGATTCCGAGGCGCCGCCATGATTCCGCCATGTACTCGGTGTCATCGCTGAACAGAGCGCCGCGGAGCGTGCTGGAGCCATCAGCGAGCGCTGCGATCAGCAGGGCGCGATTGGTAATGCTCTTGGAACCGGGAACCTGGACCGTCGCGTCGGGCGGGCGGGCAAGCGGCTGAATGCGGTAAACGTCGCTCATGAATTCTCACCCCTGGAATTCGAGCGCGAATGACTCGCACGTGCTCGTGTCAGCCACTCCCTGAGACGCTCACGATCGCCAGCCCTGATGACATCGCGCAATCCGGACAGCTCGGCCGTGAATCCAGCGACGGCGGCTTCGATCGCTCTGGCATTGGCAAGGAAGATATCGGTCCATGTTTCCGGAGCACTGGCTGCGACGCGCGTCACGCTCTGGAAGCTCGGGCCTGCAAACTCGGTGGCACTGGCATCGGCGTACTGCAACGCCGCAATGATGCTAAAGGCAATGGCGTGTGGCAGGTGGCTGATCCAGGCGAAAATCTCGTCGTGGCGCGCCGCATCCATCTCATGCACTTCCATGCCGACACCTCGCCACAGATCACGGATGCGCGCCGTTGCCTCCGGCGTCGATCGTGTCCCCGGCGTCAGCACACAACGCCGGCCCTGAAAGATCCCGGCGTCTGCCGCTGCCGCGCCAGAAAATTCGGTCCCCGCGATCGGATGGGCGCCGACGAAGGCCACGCCATCTGGCAAGGCGTTTTCGATTTCTCGCAGAACGGCGACTTTCACACTGCCCACATCGGTGACCACCGCATCGGATCTGAGCGCTGGCGCCATGGTACGCAGGACGGGTGCGAGGGATGCGACGGGGACGGCCAGGACGATCAGGTCGCTACCTCGAACGGCATCCTGTGGGTCGTGCGTGGCGTCGTCGATCATGCCACGTTGCCGGGCGATGGCGAGATTTGCGGCGCTTCTGCCGAGTCCCACGACTTTTCCGAACAACCCGGCGTGACGCGCCGCCAGGGCAAGTGAACCGCCGATGAGACCGACGCCGGCAATGGTGACGCGCTCAAAAAGCGGTGACACTCAACCCCCCGCCTCGCAGCACGTGCTGCAAGGCCGATATACACCGCTCATTTTCCGCCATGGTGCCGATGCTGATGCGTACGTGCTCCGCAAAGCCGTACACACCCATCGGGCGCACGATGACCCCCTCGCGCAACAGAGCCTCGTAAATGCGGGCCGAGTTGCCGACACGCACCAGGACGAAATTGGCCCAGCTCGGCACACACTCCAGGCCGAGGCGGGCGAATTCCTGCCGGAAAAATTGCATGCCCTCGGCGTTGCAGCGGCGCGTGCGTTGCACGTGTTCGTCATCGTCGAGAGCCGCCAGTGCCGCCAGTTGCGCCAGGCTGCTTACGTTGAACGGGGCTCGCACCCGATTCATGACCTCGATCATCGTCGGGTCCGCACAGCCCCAGCCAATGCGCAGGCCGGCAAGGCCGTAGATCTTCGAAAAAGTGCGTAATGTGATGAGCAACGGATGCTTCGCGTGGGCGTTGAGCGAATCCGGGTACTCCGCGTCATCGACGAATTCGAAGTAGGCCTCGTCCATGACGATCACGACATGTCGCGGCACGGCAGCCAGAAATGCCTCCCACTGTCGCCGAAAGAAGATCGTGCCAGTCGGATTGTTCGGATTGGCGAGGAACACCATACGCGTGGCTGGTGTAATGGCGTCGACAATGGCTTCCAGGTCGTGGGTAAAATTGCGCAGCGGCACGATCCGCGCGCGACCGCCCTCGGCCTGCACGACGAGCCTGTAGATCACGAACGCCTGGTCGGCCATGACGGCTTCGTCACCGCGCTCCATGAAAGTGCGCACCGCCAATTCGATGACTTCGTTCGAGCCGTTACCGAAGATGATCGCATCAGCCGAGACACCCAGCTTTTTGGCCAGTGCGCGCTTCAGGTAATAACAATTGCCGTCGGGGTAGCGGTGCAGATTGCCCAACCCCGCCGTAATCGCTGCCACCGCTTTCGGTGAAGGTCCGAGAGGGTTTTCGTTCGAAGCCAGTTTGATCGAGTCGAAGATGCCGTATTCCCGTTCGAGCTCTTCGATCGGCTTCCCCGGCGGATACGGAGCGAGCGAACGGATCCAATCGGGCACCAGCTCTTTCAGGTCGATCGTCATGGCCGTCCCTGTCTCCGTCTCGCAGCGCTGGATACGGGCCGGTCTCCGGCTGGCGTGGTATACGCCCCCATCATCGCCTGCCACGTTCGCATTGTGTGTGGGCCCGATCTGCCACGGAAGGAAGTCTTCATGAGGAACATCACCTAGGGTCGCAGAGCTGCCGGGTAAGAGCCGAGCACTTTCGAAAAGAGGCAGCGGTTTGCCACATCGACCAGCGCCTTGGCCACGTGCGGATCCTCACGGTGCCCGACCATGTCCAGAAAGAATACGTACTCCCAGGCGCGCCCTTTCAGCGGCCGGGATTCGATGTTGCACAGACTCACCCCGTTGTCGGCGAAGGGCTGGAGCACGCTGTACAGGGCCCCGGCCCGATGCGCCGTCGACAACAACATCGACGTCTTGTCATCCCCACTGGGCCGCCCCACACCGTCCCGCCCGAGCACCAGAAAACGGGTGTAATTATTGGCAAGGTCCTGAATGTTGGCGGCGATGATCTGCAGGCCATAAAGATCGGCGGCGATGCGGCCGGCAATGGCTGCGACACTCGTTTCGCGCCGCGCCCGTTCGGCAGCCGCGGCATTACTTGCTGCCTCGACCAGCGGGATCCTGGGATAGTGTTGGCGCAGCCAATTCCGGCACTGAGCGATGGATTGCGGGTGGGACACGATGGTGCGGATACGGTCCGGACGCCCGCTGCGGGAGAGCAGGCAGTGTTCGATGCGGAGTTGTGCCTCGGCTTTGATGGTGAGTGGCGAATCGATGAAGCGGTCGAGCGTGGCCGCCACCACCCCTTCCGTCGAATTTTCTACGGGTACGATTCCGTAATCGACACGATGGTGTTCCACTTCGTCGAAAACGTCACTGATACTGGCAACCGGAACGATTTCCGTCTGTGTGCCGAATTGCTCGATGACGGCCTGGTGCGAGTAGGTGCCGAATGGTCCGAGGCAGGCAATCCGTAGCGGCTGCTCGAGTGACAGACAGGCAGCGATGATTTCCCGGAATATCGGCCGTATGCGTGCCGCGTCGAGCGGTCCCGTGTTTTCCTTGAGGAGGCGCGAGAGAATGTGTTTCTCGCGCGCCGGCACATAGACCGGAGCGCTGTTGCGACGCTTTCGCTCGCCGATCTCGATGACGTACCGTGCCCGCTCGTTGAGGAGCTTCAGGAGTTTGTCGTCGATACGGTCGATGTGGGCGCGAAGGGCATCAAGCGTGGTCGGACGTGGCAAGGATCTCCCCCGAAGACACACGGCGCCCCACCGGCGCGTGGCGGATCGCCACGCTCGTTGCACCCCAACCAGCCGATGTCTTCATGGATTCGGTATTCAGGACCGCCGTCAGGTAGCCCAGGTACGCGGCGAATGCAACGCAGTTTTCCGGAGCCTGCGGGGATTCAGCCTTGTACACGGCGTCTGAAGTGACGCCGCATCAGCAGCACACCTGCCGCACTCAGCCAGAGCCATGCCGCCGTGCGCGTTCGCGGCGCTGCCGGATCGAGGTTGCAGTTGCAGGCGTCCTTGTCGAGACTCAGGTCGGCGTTCACACAGGTGCGTGTGTCTTCATCGCACACGGCGCCGGCGGCGCAGGGGTTACCGGACGACACACAGGCTTTCCGTTCCGCGTTGCAGGTTTCAATTCCGTTGCAAAACAGGCCATCGTCGCAGTCCCGCGGTTGCCCTTCGCACAGCCCCTCACTGCAGTTCTCGTTGACCACGCAGAAATTGTTCGTCTGGCAAGGGGTGCCGTCCGGTTTGGAGCCGGGACACAAACCCGTGGCCGGGTTGCACTCTCCGATGTCGTGACACGGATCCGGGATCGAGCAGTCCTTCACGGTGCCCGTGCAGACGTCGTTGCGGCATTGATCGTTGCTCGTGCAGAGGTTCGCATCGTTGCAGGCCGTGCCGTCCGGTTTGGAGGCGGGGCACCGGCCGGTGGCGGCATTGCATTCTCCCGCTTCGTGACAATCATTGGCGGCCGAACAGTCTTTGGGCGTTCCCTCGCAGGAATCGTTGGAGCAACGGTCATCCAGCGTACAGAGATTGCTGTCATTGCAGGATGCGCCGTCTGGCTTCGATCCCGGGCACCGGCCGGTGGCCGGGTTGCACTGCCCGGCGTCGTGGCAATCGTTTGCCGTCGAGCAGTCTTTCACGGTTCCCGTGCAGAGGGAGCCGAGGCACTGATCGTTCTGGGTGCAGAGGTTCTGGTCGTTGCAAGCCGTGCCGTTCGGCTTCGGATTGGGGCACAGCCCGGTGCTCGGCTCACACAGTCCTACGTCATGGCACCCGTCGGCCACCGAGCAGTCCTTGCGGCTGCCGAGGCAGTGTGAATTCACACACTGATCGCCGATCGTGCAAAGATCGTGATCGGAACAGGGGGTGCCGTCCGGCCTGGGGTTGGGACACATCCCGGTATTCGGATCGCAGAGGCCGGGATCATGGCAGTCGGTCCCGATCGAACAGTCGATCGTGTTTCCTGTGCAGATGGAACTCAGGCACTGGTCCTCCGTGGTGCATGGGTTCCCGTCGTTGCAGATGGCGCCATCCGGCCGCGCATTCGGGCAGAGTCCGGTGACCGGGTTGCACGCTCCCGCATCGTGGCAACCGTCTGCAATCGAGCAATTCTTCGGGCTGCCGGCACAGAAAGAGCCGATGCAGTGGTCCCCGATCGTGCACAGGTTCTGGTCGCTGCAGGGGGTACCGTC